>RCUH01000036.1_pt1 | contig 256646 bp, 227 predicted proteins | sample 2166191 | NCBI WGS metagenome assembly RCUH01 (sample SAMN09932848, study PRJNA488358) | compost metagenome | feature: garden; material: soil; isolation source: compost soil in an enriched community after 214 h of incubation | place: Germany: Experimental Botanical Garden Goettingen | collected...
GGTATAGACGATGCAAAAAAGAACTTGGTTAAAGTTCCAATTTTACACGGTACTGTACCTCACGAGCAAATCGGTAAATATTCTGGAGGCTTTGTGTTAATTAAGCCTGCTGCTGTAGGTACTGGAGTAATTGCTGGTGGTGCGATGCGTGCTGTACTAGAAAGTGCTGGTGTACATAACGTATTGGCTAAATCAAAAGGTTCATCAAATCCTCACAACGTGGTAAAAGCTACAGTTGATGCATTAACTAAAATGCGTGATGCTTATACAGTAGCTCAAAACCGTGGTGTAGATTTAAACAAAGTTTTTAACGGATAAGATCATGGCGAAAATTAAAATCACTCAAGTAAAAAGCGTTATCGACAGAAGCGAGCGCCAAAAGAGAACCATGAAAGCTTTGGGTTTATCTAAATTAAACCAAAGTGTTGAGGTTGAAGCAAACGCTGCAATCATCGGCATGGTTAGAAAAGTTAATCACTTAGTAGCTATCGAAGCTATATAATATTATTTCAGAGTTTGCTTAAGATTTATATCTTAGGCAAATTTTTTTTGTTTAATCGTTGTTTCCTGATTAGTGAAAGCGAAGGGGCAACACAATAAAGTTTATAAATGAACTTAAGTAATTTAAAACCTGCAAAAGGTGCTGTAAAAACAAGTAAGAGAATTGGTCGTGGTCAAGGTTCTGGTCGTGGTGGTACATCAACACGTGGACACAAAGGTGCTGGCTCACGTTCTGGTCACTCTACAAAAGTTGGTTTCGAAGGTGGTCAAATGCCTTTACAACGTCGTGTGCCTAAAGTTGGTTTCAAGCCAATTAACCGTACGGAGTACGTAGGTGTAAACTTAGACGTTTTACAAGGATTAGCTGAGAAATTTAGCTTAACTACTGTAAATTTTGCTACATTGCAGGAACATGGTTTAGCTTCAAAAAATGACCTAGTAAAGATTTTAGGTCGTGGAGAAGTTAAAGCTAAATTAGAAGTTACAGCTCATGCCTTTTCTGCAAGCGCACAAAAAGCAATTGAAGCTGCTGGAGGCTCAATCGTAAAATTGTAAAATGAAGAAGCTATTTACTACTTTAAGTAATATTTGGAAAATCCAAGAATTAAAAGAGCGTATATTATTTACGCTTATGATTCTTATTATCTATAGATTAGTTTGTCAGGTGGTGTTGCCAGGTGTAGATCCTACGCAACTTTCAAGTGCACAAAAATCTGGTCTATTAGGTTTGTTAGATATGTTTGCAGGTGGTGCTTTCTCTAAAGCATCAATTGTTGCGTTAGGTGTAATGCCTTATATTTCTGCATCTATTGTGGTGCAGTTATTGGGTATTGCTGTGCCTACTTTCCAAAAAATGCAAAAAGAAGGAGAGAGCGGCCGTAAAAAATTAACGCAATACACTCGTTACCTAACAGTAGCTATTACCATTGTACAAGCAATTGGATATGTTAAAACGCAAGTACCTCAAGAGGCAATCGTAATTAGCCATACCCTTTTCTATTTCTTGTCTGCAGTAGTGTTAACAGCAGGTACACTTTTCGTGATGTGGTTAGGTGAGAAAATCACTGACAAAGGTATCGGTAACGGTACATCTTTGATCATCATGGTAGGTATCATTGCTCGTTTGCCAATTGCACTTAGTCAAGAGGTAAGTTCAGTATTTGCAGGTAGCGATGGTGGCCTGATTAGATTGGTATTAGAGATTGTAGCTTTATATGCGATCATCATGTTTACCATTCTTATTGTGCAAGGTGTACGTAAAGTTCCTGTGCAATATGCAAAGAGAATTGTAGGTAACAAGCAAGTAGGAGGTGTTAGACAATATATACCGTTGAAAGTAAATGCAGCGGGTGTAATGCCTATTATCTTTGCTCAAGCATTAATGTTTGTGCCAAGCGCTTTAATTGGTTTGTTCCCTAATTTGCAAGAAAGTTGGTTGCATCAATATTCGGATATCACTTCGTTAACTTATAGTTTAACGTTTGCCTTCCTGATCATTGCATTCACATTCTTCTATACAGCAATTACCGTTAACCCAACTCAAATGTCTGATGACATGAAGAAAAATGGTGGCTTTATTCCTGGTGTAAAGCCGGGTTTGGCAACATCATCTTTCATTGATGACGTAATTTCTAAGATTACTTTCCCTGGATCGTTATTTTTAGCAGTTATCGCTATCCTTCCTTCATTAGCAGTTAAAGTTGGAATTCAACAAGAATTTGCTCACTTTTTTGGTGGTACTTCATTGTTGATTTTGGTAGGTGTTGTGTTAGATACATTACAACAAATTGAAAGCTATTTGTTAATGCGTCACTACGATGGTTTAATGAAAACAGGTAGAGTAACCGGTCGTTCGGGTATTCCAGCTGCTACAACTACCAGCGGAGCTGCATTATAAGTAGTATGTCTAAAATTCACTACAAATCTCTTGAAGAGATTGAATTAATTAGAGAAAGCTCATTACTGGTTTCGAAAACATTGGCCGAAGTTGCCAAAGTGATTAAACCCGGTATTACAACAATAGCATTAGATAAGCTGGCATACGAGTTCATTAGAGATAACGGTGCGGTGCCAGCTTTTCTTAATTACGGAGGTTTCCCTAATTCTCTTTGCATTTCTCCTAACGAACAAGTCGTACATGGATTTCCAAATGATTATGTCATCAAAGAAGGAGATTTGATCTCTGTAGATTGTGGTGTAATCAAAAATAATTTTTTTGGTGATTCGGCCTACACATTTTCTATCGGGCAGATTAGTGAAGAACAAAAGAAATTGGTAAAGGTTACGCAAGAATGTTTAGCATTTGCCATAGAGAAGGCTGTAGTTGGGATGCGCATTGGCGATATCGCACATGCGGTACAATTTCATGCGGAGTCTAATGGTTTTGGAGTAGTAAGAGAGTTGGTAGGACATGGGGTTGGAGTGAAGTTGCATGAGAAACCAGAAGTGCCAAACTACGGAAAGCGTGGTAGCGGAATTAAGCTAGAAGAAGGTATGGTATTGGCTATTGAGCCGATGATCAATGCTGGAACCGCTGCTGTTAAGTTTTGGTCGGATGGATGGACTGTGACTACGAAAGATAACAAACCATCAGCACATTTTGAGCATACGGTTGCGATAAAAAAGGGTAAAGCAGATGTTTTAAGCACTTTTTCAGTAATCGAAGAAGTTTTAAAAGAAAAAAGTTAAAAATTTGAAAAATAATATTTAATTTTGCAACCCTGTTTAATAGGCAGCTAATTAAGTAAAAATCAATAGAATATGGCTAAACAAGCCTCAATTGAACAAGACGGAGTAATAAGAGAAGCATTATCTAATGCCATGTTTAGGGTAGAACTTGAAAATGGACACGAGATTATTGCTCACATTTCAGGTAAGATGAGGATGCACTACATCAAAATTTTACCTGGAGACAAAGTAAAACTAGAGATGTCGCCTTATGATTTAACAAAAGGTAGGATCACCTATAGATACAAATAAAATGTACCCATCACAAGCGACCGTCTTCAGTTTTCAAAATGCTTGTGATAGTTTCATTACCAAAGAGAGAAATAAATAAAGCAATGAAAGTTAGATCATCAATTAAAAAGCGTAGCGCTGATTGTAAGATTATTCGCCGTAAAGGAAAACTTTACGTTATCAACAAGAAGAATCCGAAATACAAGCAACGTCAGGGATAATTAAAAACATTGGAACGAGTTCCGCACAACGGTGGCCCGCCGTTCGGTCGTTCATTAAAAAACAAATAGAAATATGGCAAGGATTTCAGGTATTGATTTACCAAGAAACAAAAGAGGAGAGATTGGTTTAACTTATATCTATGGTATAGGTAGAACTACTGCACAACGTATTTTGAATACAGCAGGTATCGATCTTAACAAAAAAGTACAAGATTGGTCTGATGATGAATTATCAGCTATCCGTACAATGATTAACGATGAGATTAAAGTAGAAGGTGCTCTACGTTCTGAGGTTCAATTAAACATCAAACGTTTAATGGATATCGGTTGCTACAGAGGTCTTCGTCACAGAAAAGGTTTACCTGTTCGTGGTCAACGTACTAAAAACAACTCTCGTACTCGTAAAGGAAAGAGAAAAACAGTTGCTAACAAGAAAAAAGCATCTAAATAATAATTAGATTATCGATTTACGGTGGGGGATTACTGAGTTAGTTCAAGTTCGTAAGTCAAATCGTTAAAAAACAATATGGCTAAGAGTAAAAAAGTTACCAAAAAACGTTTAGTTGTGATCGAGCCGGTAGGCGAAGCTCACATTAATGCTACGTTCAACAACATTATTGTTACCTTAACAAACACTAACGGACAAACCATCTCATGGTCGTCTGCTGGTAAAATGGGTTTCAAAGGTTCTAAAAAGAACACACCATATGCTGCAGGTCAAGCTGCTTCAGATTGTGGTAAAGTTGCTTTCGATTTAGGTTTACGTAAAGTAGATGTATTCGTTAAAGGTCCTGGTTCAGGTCGTGAATCTGCAATCAGAACTTTACAAGTAGCAGGTATTGAAGTTTTGTCTATTAAAGACATCACTCCACTTCCTCACAATGGTTGTCGTCCTCCAAAGAAAAGAAGAGTTTAATCAATTTAATTTTTAAAGCTAAGAGTCTGCAGCTTCAGGTTGTAAGATACTTTAAAATCACAAAAAAATGGCAAGATATACCGGACCAAAGTCCAAAATCGCCCGTAAATTCAGAGAGCCAATTTTCGGCCCTGATAAAGTACTAGACAGAAAAAACTATCCTCCAGGCCAACATGGAGCTTCTAAAAGAAGAGGAAAGCAATCTGAGTACGCAGTACAGTTAATGGAAAAACAAAAAGTAAAATACACTTATGGTGTGTTAGAAAAACAATTCCGTAACTTATTTACAAAAGCTTCTTCACGTCAAGGTATCACTGGTGATAACTTGTTACAATTATTAGAGGCACGTTTAGATAATACAGTATACAGATTAGGTATTGCTCCAACCCGTTCAGGTGCTCGTCAATTAGTTAGCCACAAGCATATTACTGTAAACGGTGAGACGGTAAATATTCCTTCATACCAATTAAGAGCTGGTGATGTTGTAGCGGTAAGAGAGAAATCAAAATCTCTTGAAGCGATTTCAAACTCGGTAGCTGGCAGAGCAATCAACAAGTTTACTTGGTTAGATTGGAACGCTAAAGAATTATCAGGTAAATTCTTGTCATATCCAAATCGTGACGAAATTCCTGAGAACATTAAGGAAAACCTTATAGTCGAGTTATACTCGAAGTAATCATAACGGTTAAAGCCCTAGTGGCTTTAACTTTTTTATGTTACACAACATTAATAAACGATCTAAAAACATTAATAAATGGCAATTTTAGCATTTCAGAAACCAGATAAGGTAATCATGCAGAAATCGACTGATTTCGATGGTCAATTTGAATTTCGTCCTTTAGAGCCCGGTTTCGGTGTAACAATTGGTAACGCCCTAAGAAGAATTTTACTTTCTTCTCTAGAAGGCTTTGCTATTACCAGTATTCGTTTTTCAGGCGTTTCTCATGAGTTTTCTACTATCAAAGGTGTAGTTGAAGATTTAACAGAAATCATCCTTAACTTAAAACAAGTACGTTTTAAGAAAGTAGGAGAATCTGGCGATTCTGAAAAAATCTTTATCATTATAAATGGTCAAGATCAATTCTTAGCAGGAGATGTTACAAAGTTCTCTAACAATTTCGAGGTTCTAAACCCTGACTTGGTGATCTGTAACATGGAGAAATCAGTTACTTTGGAAGTTGAATTAACTGTAAACAAAGGACGTGGTTACGTACCTGCAGAAGAAAACAAAGTTTCTGATAGCGTAGTTGGTGTAATTTCAATCGATTCGATTTTTACTCCAATGAAAAATGTGAAATACACGATTGAAAACTATCGTGTTGAACAAAAAACAGATTATGAGAAATTAATCTTAGATATTTCTACTGATGGTTCTATCCACCCAGAAGAAGCTTTAAAAGAAGCAGCTAAGATTTTGATCCAACACTTTATGTTATTCTCTGATGAGAACTTAGTATTGGAATCTCAAGCTAAAGAAGAAACTAAAGAAGTTGACGAGGAAATCTTGCACATGCGTAAGATCCTTAAAACTGAATTAGTTGATTTAGATTTATCTGTACGTGCATTAAACTGTTTAAAAGCAGCTGATATCCGTACTCTAGCTGATCTAGTTTCTTATGATGTTGCTGATATGTTAAAATTCAGAAACTTCGGTAAGAAGTCATTAACTGAAATCCAAGAATTGGTGAAATCTAAACAATTATCGTTTGGAATGAACCTTTCTAAATTTAAGTTAGACGAAGAATAATTTAAGTTTTAGGTTGTAAGTTTTACGTATTACGTATCACTTATAACGTATCACTTTGAGAATTAAATTAATTCACTGTGTGTAATTCCCTCAGATTAAGTTCAGCGAGACGGTACACACTTTATAAACAAAAAAATGAGACACGGTAAAAAACACAACCACTTAGGAAGAACTACTTCGCACAGAAAAGCGATGTTGGCAAATATGGCTTCTTCTTTGATTACACACAAGAGAATCACCACTACGTTAGCTAAAGCAAAAGCTTTACGTGTTTATGTAGAGCCAATCATCACTAAATCTAAAAACGATACTACTCACTCACGTCGTACAGTATTTGCTTACTTACACAACAAAGAGGTAGTAACAGAATTGTTCCGTGATGTAGCAGCTAAAGTTGCTAATCGTCCAGGTGGTTACACTCGTATTATCAAATTAAACAATCGTTTAGGTGATAACGCTGAGATGGCTTTAATCGAACTAGTAGATTATAACGAGGTTTACGGTAAAGATGCAGAAGCTGCTGAAAAGAAAACTACTCGTAGAGGAAGAACAAAAGCTAAAAAAGCTGATGCTCCTGCTGCAGAAGTAAAAGAAGAAGCGGCTCCAGTTGCTGAAGCTAAAGAAGAAGTTGCTGAGGCACCAGTTGCTGAAGAAACTGCTCCAGAGGCACCGGCTGCTGATGATGCAGAAGAGCAAAAAGCGTAATCTAACTAACTTATTATTATGCTTACGACCCTTTAGGAATTTCCTAGAGGGTTTTTTCATTTCAAGATTTTCTATTCTAATCCGCTAAATTTCTGGCTACTCTAATTGGTTGGTCTAAATTGTAAATGGTTCATTCTTTTTCCAACTAACATCTTTTCACCAACTATCTCGAAACCTAATTTTAAATATAGTTTTTGTGCATTTGGGTTTTCAGTATCAACTAAAAGACCAAGGGTTTTATTGTTTTTGTAAACATATTCATCAATTAGGAATTTGAATATTTTTGACCCTATACCTTTGCCTTGCTGATTTGGATCTACACCGACACAATCTATATAATATTCTCCCGCCTGCGTTTCATCTTCTGGATTGAAGGCATTATTAAACATAGATTTTATTTTGGTAGCTACTGGTATTCTTAGCTCATTTAACTTTGAACCGTCATACACTAAAGCCGCGGCAACAATTTCATGCTCATCTACCACTACCCAACAGTTTTCGTAGGAGTATTGATTGTTTTTCTCCTCTATTAAGCTATCTAGTAACCGTATAGCTTTTTCTTTTGAGTTTTCTCCAATAAAATGGTAAAGAATTTCTTCCATCGCCAAGAAGATATAGCTAGCAATAATAGTGGATTCTTCTCGTTTTGCTCTTCTTATTAACATGATATAGCTATTTGATTTTGTATTGGGTTTATATTAACTACACTATGCTACCTGCCTCTATTTCGTAAGGTGGTTTTCCGTGCTCGAATACTCTCGTGAGTTCACTTCCTTCAACAGTTATTTTGTCTCCAATTCTCCGTACCCAATTGCCCTCTCTGAGGCCGACTACCTTGATGTTATTCTGTGTTAAAAATTCTTGAATTCTAGTTTCTCTAGTTTCGCCGTTGTGTTTAATTTCTGGAGTTGGGTCTAGGTAATGTGGATTGATATTAAACGGCACTAAACCCATACAATCAAAACTTGGTGGATAAACAATTGGCATATCGTTAGTTGTTTTCATATTTACGCCGCCAATGTTACTGCCAGCGCTACAGCCCAAATATGGTATGCCTCTTTCGATAGTTTCTTTGAGGATGTTCATCAAGCCCAATTCATGTAGCGTTTTTACCAGCAGAAAGGTATTTCCGCCGCCGGTAAAAATTCCTTTAGCGTTTGTTATTGCATTTTCCTTATCTTCAAATTCGTGAAGTCCTTTTACATTAATTCCTATTTCCAAGAAAAAAGTGGCCGCTTTATTAGTGTAATCTTCGTGAGATATTCCGCTAGGCCGTGCAAATGGAATGAAGATAATTTCATCCACTCCCTTATATAGATCAATGATTTCGGATTTTAAATAAGCTAGATATTGTTCGCCAAATAGGGTAGAAGTTGAAGCTAGCATGATATTCATAATTGAATTTATTTGTGCAAAGACCAAAGATAATGGGTGTTGGGTAATAAATGACCAGTGTTCAATTATTATTAGGCTTTAGTATGTTACTTTTGTAGTCTATAATTCAGCATCAAGATGAACAAGCAGAGCGATATATTATTTATAACACAGGTAACAGACAGCTTACAGAATGAAACTTTTGTGAAATTGGCATTAGGCAATTACAAGGGCAGCGAAGAGGGATTAAAACAACTTTATATCAAGCCTGTGTTGATAAAGAATAATAAGATGTTAGCTTTTAACTTTCGTTACAAGACGAGAGATATCTTTAAGAACTTTTCTGAAGAGGAGGGGTTGGTTTTGATTAAAGATTACATCGCTAGTGGTTTTAATATCGCTACGCTGTTTACTACTGCAAATGAGCATATTTTAGAGAGAAATGTAAAAGGTGGTTTTCGTTTAAGAGAGAATGCATTAGTGCAGAAAAAGGAAATCAGTTTAACGCATGACAAAGAAAAGAAGCGCTTGATTTTAGCAAAGGACAATATATATCTTCAAGAATTAGGGTTGACAGGTGTAGATGGTGTTGTTTTCAAGAGCGGTCAAGATAAGTACAAACAGATCAATCAGTATATCGAGATTTTGAGCTCCTTGATTAAGGAGTTTCCAGTTGGTACGATTAACAATGTGGTTGATATGGGCTCTGGTAAAGGTTATCTGACTTTTGCGCTCTACGATTATTTGCTAAACCATCAGCAGAAAGCTAACGTAGTAGGCGTAGAGTTTAGAAGAGATATGGTGGATTTGTGCAATGCAATTGCTGGAAAGGCTAGTTTTGACCAGCTTTCTTTTGTAGAGGGCACAATTGATAGCTATGACAATGACAAAATTAACTTACTGATAGCATTACACGCCTGCGATACAGCTACTGACGATGCCATTTACAAAGGAATAAAAGCTAATGCAGAACTGATTGTCGTTGCTCCATGCTGTCATAAACAAATTCGTAGAGAGATAGAAAAGGGGAAGGCTAAAAATGAGCTGAATTTTTTAACCAAACATGGGATATTTTTAGAAAGGCAAGCGGAAATGGTTACTGATGGTTTGCGAGCTTTAATTTTAGAGTATTTCGGTTATAAAACCAAGGTGTTTGAATTTGTATCTGATGTGCATACGCCAAAGAATGTTTTGGTAGTAGGCATTAAACCCCTAAATCCTCTAAAGGGAACTTCTGAAGAACAGCGTAAAGTTGAAATTCTTCAAAAAATAGAAGATACCAAGGCTTATTTTGGTATTGGTTATCATCATTTGGAGAAATTATTTAATATTTAATTGGTGCAATGGTTTGCTCTTGCCGCATAAATCATATTTAAACCTTTATATTCTATTGGATTAAATATCTTGAAGCTAAAAGGTGCCAAATCCTTTTGCAGATCTTTGATGGTGTAAGGCTCGTGTAGTTCAATAAGAATAGAATTTACTTTAGATAACCACTCGTTGTTGTTTCCTAAAACTCTCTGCTCTGCACCTTCAATATCAATTTTTAAAAGGTCTATTTCTTCGATTTGATAGTTTTCAATTAAATCATGCATGGTGAATGTGCCTACAGTAAATGTATCAATTTCATCTTCAACATTTTCTCCAATCCTGAAATTATACGCTAGCTCAGTACTCGAAATTTTGATGTTCTTTCCCTCGTCGTAAATAGCTCCAAATATGGGGTAGGTATTTTCAAATTGTAGGATGTTTTTTTCTAGTTGGAGATAATTGTCAGGTTCCATTTCTACAGCAAAGATGTTTGCTTCTGGATATTGCGTTTTGAAATAGATGGAAGCTAAACCTACGTTGGCACCCAAATCTACAATGGTTTTGTACTGATTAATTTTTAAAAATTCTGGAATTTGATAACATTGTGCCCAAAAAACCTCGTAAAAAATATCGATGTCGCCGGTATAGGTTCTCAGATTTAAATCTACTTTTTTATTATTTAACAGCATTTTATATGTTGCGCCTTGTATGGTTGCAGTTTCATTTTTGGCTTTACGAAACCGCCTAAGGTTTGTAAAGAACTTCAGACTTGCCAATGGATTTCTGAAAATGGTAATGCTGTAAAGTAGTTTAGAAAAAAGCCGTGTCATTTTTTTGGTTATATCAAAATTAAAGATAGGAAGCAAAAAGCGATAAAGTAATATTTGAGGTGATTTTATTATGCGATAGCTCGGTTTGGCTTTGTTTTGAAAACAGGAATGTTGTTAATTAAACCTGATGGCAGCGGATATACTTTTTGTTAACTGTTCGAGAAAGATTGCTTCGTCGTTCCTCCTCGCAATGACGCGAATGCGAGTAGGTAGCAAACAAAAAGATATAAGCGTACAGCAGGACTAGCAGAAACAATGAAACACAGCCTCTGCTTTTCTAAATCAATCTTCTAAATTTGGACTTTTCTGCCAAGCTGTCAGCAGTAATTTAGATTTTCTTTTACATTTTAACAGTTTTTTTTGACAAAATTCTGCCAAAACCCTATTGGCACATCGCTTGTTAGTAGGAAGTAGAACTAAAAAAATAACAAAAGAAATATATAATAAAATGGGAAAAATAATTGGTATAGACTTAGGAACAACAAACTCTTGCGTTTCTGTAATGGAAGGTAACGAACCTGTAGTTATAGCCAACAGTGAGGGTAAGCGTACAACGCCATCTATTGTTGCTTTTACGGAAAATGGCGAGCGTAAAGTAGGTGAACCTGCTAAACGTCAGGCGATAACGAACCCTACAAAAACAATTTATTCTATTAAACGCTTTATGGGTTCTAGCTTTGCTGAAGTTTCGAAAGAAGTTGGTAGAGTACCTTATAAAGTAGTTAAAGGTGATAACAACACGCCACGTGTTGAGATTGATGACCGTAAATATACGCCACAGGAAATTTCTGCTATGATTTTGCAGAAAATGAAAAAAACGGCTGAAGATTTCTTAGGTCAAGAAGTTACAGAGGCTGTAATTACAGTTCCTGCTTACTTTAACGATGCACAACGTCAGGCTACTAAAGAAGCTGGTGAAATTGCAGGTTTAACAGTAAAACGTATCATTAACGAGCCTACTGCAGCTGCTTTAGCTTACGGCTTAGACAAAGCACACAAAGACATGAAAATTGTTGTGTTTGACTGTGGTGGTGGTACGCATGACGTTTCTGTATTGGAATTAGGTGATGGCGTATTTGAAGTAAAATCTACTGATGGTGATACTCACTTAGGCGGTGATGACTTTGACCACATTATCATTGATTGGTTAAATGATGAGTTCAAAGCTGAAAACAGCATGGACTTGGCTAAAGACCCAATGGCTTTACAACGTTTAAAAGAAGCTGCTGAGAAAGCTAAAATTGAGTTATCTAGCACAACTTCTACAGAAATTAACTTGCCATACATTACTGCTGACGCTAGTGGTCCTAAACACTTGGTGCGTACTTTATCTCGTGCTAAATTTGAGCAATTAGCTGATAGCTTAATCAAACGTACTATCGACCCTTGTAAATCTGCTTTGAAAAACGCTGGTTTATCAGTTGGCGATATCGACGAAATTATCTTGGTAGGTGGTTCAACTCGTATTCCTGCAATTCAGGATGCTGTTAAAGCTTTCTTCGGTAAAGAGCCTTCTAAAGGTGTAAACCCTGATGAGGTTGTGGCAATTGGAGCTGCTATTCAAGGTGGTGTGTTAACTGGTGATGTGAAAGATGTATTGTTGTTAGATGTTACTCCACTTTCTTTAGGTATCGAAACTATGGGTGGTGTAATGACTAAATTAATTGAGTCTAACACAACTATTCCTACAAAGAAAACAGAGACTTTCTCTACAGCAGCAGATAGCCAACCATCGGTAGAGATCCATATTTTACAAGGTGAGCGTCCAATGGCAGCTCAAAACCGTACAATTGGTCGTTTCATGTTAGATGGAATTCCACCAGCACCACGTGGTGTACCTCAAATTGAAGTTGCTTTTGATATTGATGCTAACGGTATTTTACACGTAAGCGCTAAAGATAAAGCTACTGGCAAAGAGCAAAAAATCCGTATCGAGGCTTCATCTGGTTTAACTGATGCTGAAATTCAGAAAATGAAAGAAGAAGCTGAGGCTAACGCTGAGGCGGATGCTAAACAGAAAGAAGAAGTTGATAAAATCAACAGTGCTGATGCTTTAATCTTCTCTACTGAAAAACAATTAAAAGAGTTTGGTGATAAATTATCTGCTGATAAAAAAGCACCAATCGAAGCTGGTTTAGAAAAATTAAAAGCGGCTCATTCTTCTCGTAACTTCGCAGATATCGATGCAGCTCAAGAAGAATTGCAAAATGCTTGGAACGTAGCTTCTGAAGAAATGTATAAAGCAGGTAACGAAGGTCAACCACAAGGTGATGCTGGACAAGCAGAGCCTCAACAAGGTGGTGATACCGTAACTGATGTTGATTACGAAGAAGTAAAAGACGACGAGAAGAAATAAGCTTCTAGTCTGAAAGTTTAGAGACCGAAAGTTCGAAAGATTTTTAGTCCTAACATCAAATAGAAAAGCGTTACTGATTAAGTTCAGTGACGCTTTTTTTTATTATACACATCGTCATTGCGAGGCACGAAGCAATCTTGAAGCCAATGTTAGAAAAAATCAAATATCAGCTTCTCATAGCAAGTTCAACCCCGCTAACCTGTCCCGATACTTCGGGATCCGCTGCTATCTTTTTGTCTTGTGCCTGCTCACTTCCGCGTCATTGCGAGGAGGAACGACGAAGCAATCTTTCTTGTAACAGCACACAAAAAGTATATCAGCTCTTGTCGGGTTTAGTTAACCAAAGCCTGTTCAGTTATTAACCAATGTGGCTAAAGCCCAAAGCAAATTGCATAAAACCGTTTACTAAAGCCAATGGCAATGGACTGAAATAGCGAAGGCTAACGGTAAAGGAGTTAAATAGCTAAAGCTGAAGGTAATAAATTGCTAAGTAAACAAAAAAGGTCCTGCTGAATTAGCAGAACCTTAATTTATATAGGATAAAAAGCTTTAACTAATAAGCGTTATTTCCATAAATTTTCAGGATATTCTCCATTTTTTACAAGCTCATCAATAGAAGCCTGAACCACTGGTTTATCTTCTTTGTAAGTAACCCCAAACCAAGTATTATCGGTTGGGATGCTCCTGAAATCGGCACTGCCATTTTTGATTAAAATATCAGCTATCAAAGGGATAAAAAATTCCGCTTTAGGTTTGTCTTTGTGAGATAGTGCAAATTTTACAAACTCCTGTTCAGTAATTTTGAATACAGCAGGTGTAAAGCCCCAGAAATTCATTGAAACGGGATTATCGAAAGATAGAGGATATTCTTTGTCATCTTCCTCGTAAACTACTGTCCCATCTTTACCGTAAACTTTTGTACGTTCATTAATAGCAGTGATATTACCAGTATCATCCACATCGCAAACACCTCTAGAAACTGCTCCAAAATCTGATAAAGTTTTACCTATTTTGTATCCTACGATTGAATATTGTCTATCTGTCACATCTGTTGTTAGAAAATCAGCCATTTTTTTGAACGCATCATAACCATAGAAGTCGTCAGCATTGATGATGCAAAATGGTTCTTTAACTGTATCTCTTCCAGAAAGCATGGCGTGGGCAGTGCCCCAAGGTTTTTCTCTATAAATTTCTTCCTCAATACCAAATTGCTTAAGGTCGAAGTTTTGATATACATAATCTACGTCAATTTTACCTTTCAACTTCTCGTCAAAAATTGCTCTAAAGTTGTCGGCAAATTCTTCTTTAATGATGAATACTACTTTTCCAAATCCAGCTTTAATTGCATCATATATAGAGTAATCTATGATGGTCTCGCCATTGGGACCAAAACCATCAATTTGTTTCATGCTACCATAGCGGCTTGCCATGCCGGCAGCCAAAATTAGTAATGTTGGTTTCATTAACTATTTAGTTTTTAAATGAATATTAGTTGTTTCCAAAGTTAAGTTTTAGAATCCAAAAAGCCCACCACCTTTTGATTTAGTTGTGCTACTTTTTCTCCCAGTTAGCATACCAAATATACCACGCACAATTTCTTTTCCTATTTGTCGCGTAATGGTTGCTCCCATAATCTCTTCCACTAAACTCTTTTCTCCTTGCTTTGTTTTGTTTTCTTGCTCAATTCTTTTGTTTTCCTCTTCTTCGGCTTTAGCCTGATGTTCGGTAGCGAGTTTTTCATTCACTCTATCGGTTAGCATCTCGAAAGCACTAACTGGGTCTTTGGTCTCCTTGTATTTATCGTAAAGTGGACTAGCTCGCATCAATTTCTCACAATCTACAGCAGCCATTGGCCCCATTACGGCTTTAGGCGGCGTTAATAAGGTTGCGGCAACTTCTGTAGGTATGCCTTTTTCGTTTAAAACGGTAATCAAAGCTTGTCCAGTTCCTAAAGAAGTCAATACTTTATCAATAGCATAAAAGTCAGATCTTGGGTAAGTATTCACGGTTTTCTTTAAGTTTTCTACATCATTAGGCGTAAAGGCTCTTAAAGCGTGTTGTACTCTGTTCCCTAATTGAGATAATACACTTTCTGGAATGTCCATCGGAGATTGTGTGCAGAAGAAAACACCAATTCCTTTAGACCTAATTAACCTGATAATGGTGTTGATTTGCTCTAAAAATGCTTTCGGCGCATCGTTGAACAACAAATGAGCTTCGTCAAAAAAGAAAACCAATTTGGGTTTGTCCAAATCGCCTGCTTCTGGCATGGTTTGGTAAATTTCTGCCAATAAGCTTAATAAAAAAGTAGAATACAACACCGGCTGACTTTGAACATCGGCAATATTTAGCAAGCTAATTACACCTTTGCCATCAATGCGGTTAAACAAATCTTCGATTTCGTAAGAAGTCTCACCAAAAATGCTTCCTAAGCCTTGTTGTTCTATCGCAACTATTTTTCTTAATATGGTACTTGATGTAGACGCAGAAATAGAACCGTAGGTAGATTTTATTTCCTTTGCTCCATCTCCTTCTGATAGGTAGCCCAATAATTTCTTCAAATCATTAAGGTCTACTACAGGCATTTTGTTGTCATCAGCATACTTAAAAATAACAGCTAATACGCCCGACTGTGTATCGTTAAGTTCTAATATTTTCGATAAAAGTACAGGGCCAAATTCTGTAACCGTAGCTCGCATTTGCGCACCTAGTTTTCCGCTTAAAGAGTAAAGCTCAATCGGAAATCCGCTAGGTGTAAAAGGTTTATTTAACTGCTGTGCCCGCTCTTCAATTTTGGCGTTGGTAGCACCGGCTTGATGAAGACCAGACAAATCACCTTTTACATCTAACATAAATACAGGAACGCCAGCATCAGACAGTTGTTCTGCAAGTAATTGTAAGGTTCTTGTTTTGCCAGTACCTGTTGCGCCAGCAATAAGACCGTGTCTATTCATCATTCTCAAAGGAAGATTCACTTCTGCTTCTGCCAAGGTTTCTCCATCTAACACCCCTGCACCCAAATAGATAGAGGCGCCAGTTGGAGCGTAAGAAGTTTTTATTTTCTCTATAAAAGAAGTCTTATTATTCATAGTGCATAATTTGATACGTTAAATTAGTAAAGAATTTTCACTATTAGGGTTTTAAATTATTTGCTTGTTGATTTCTAAAATTTCAAATTCTTTAGTTATAAACCTAGTATCTAACAAACGTTTGTGCCTAGTTATCTCCCGAAGCGAGTTTGATATACAAATAAAAAACTTTTGTTTCTTTTTCCTAAGTATGGTTAATTGTAGCTATTGGGCTGATAGAATAGCATTTCGACTTAGCATTTCTGGCTAATATCAGCAAACGTTTGCGACGAATTAACTGCTATTTCGGTGTTATGCTGTTTTTTGCTGTTTTTGTTTTTAAAAAACGCAAGTAAAATACCTAAATTTACCATGTGTCAAATCTTACCAACTTAATCTTCTCTTTCGAAAAGCTAAATGCTAGTTTTAATGGAGAATTATTTTTCGATAACTCTGCAACTCATGAAGCGCAGAAATTGGTTTATTCTACAGATGCTTCTGTTTATCAGGAAAAACCTTTGGCAGTTGCAGTACCCAAAACAAAGGAAGACATTACCAATCTGATTGCCTTTGCTAACGAGCATCATTTAACACTTATACCTAGAGCGGCGGGAACTTCTTTGGCTGGGCAGGTAGTAGGAAATGGAATTATTGTAGATATTTCTAGATACTTCAATCAGATACTAGAAATTAATCAGGAAGAGCGGTATGTGAAAGTACAGCCTGGAGTAATTAGAGATGATTTAAATGTTGCACTTCGTCCGTTTGGTTTGATGTTCGGTCCAGAAACTTCTACGGCTAACAGAGCAATGATTGGTGGAATGATTGGCAACAATTCGTGTGGCTTGCACTCTATTGTTTGGGGCGATACAAGACAAAATCTGTTGGAAGTAAAAGGTTATCTAAGTAATGGACAGGAAGTAACATTTGGTAATCTCTCATTTGCTGAGCTTGCTGAAAAAGCAAAGTTAAATAGTTTAGAAGGTGTGATTTACAAAGGCGTTTCCGAAATGGTGAACAATCCTAGTAATATCGACGCGATAGAAAAAGGTTACCCTAAAAAATCATTAACAAGAAGAAATACAGGTTACGCACTAGATTTTCTAATTCCTGAGGAAGGAAAGGAAAGTTTTAACATGTGCGAATTAATTGCCGGTTCGGAAGGAACTTTGGTTTTTGTAACCGAAGCAAAGCTGAAATTATTGCCATTGCCTCCCAAAAAAGACGCTTTGGTTTGTGTGCACTTTAATTCGCTAGCAGAATCACTTTTGGCGAATATCATCATCTTGAAACATCAGCCGATGGCTTCGGAACTGGTAGATAAATATATCATGGACTTTACCAAAGGCCACCCTGTATATCAACATAATCGCTTCTTTATTGAAGGAGAACCAGAAGCTTTACTAATGGTGGAGTTTTTCGCCGAAACACAACAAGAGCTAGATTTCAAGACATCAGCTTTGATAGCGGATTTAAAACTCGCTGGTTTGGGCTACGCCTATCCGGTAGTTTATGGGCCGCAAACTAAATTAGCTTGGGATGTGCGTAAAGCTGGTTTGGGATTAATCAGAAACTTGCCAGGGGATAGTCAACCAGTTAATTTAATTGAAGATTGTGCGGTTGCGCCAGAAGACTTGCCAGCCTATATTGAAGAGCTTAAAGAGATATTGGATAAGTACAATTTAAAAGCTTCGTATTACGCTCACGCAGGTGCTGGAGAACTGCATGTAGAACCAATGATTAACCTCAAAACTTCTGAAGGGAAGGAGCTTTTTAGAACAGTTTTGAAAGAAACGGCAGCGTTGGTTAAAAAACATCAAGGCTCTTTAAGTGGCGAACATGGTGATGGACGTTTAAGAGGTGAATTTATTAAAGATGTTCTTGGCGAAGAGGTTTACGAATTACTCAAAGAAGTAAAACAATTGTTCGACCCGACGGGTATTTTCAATGCGAATAAGATTGTAGATACACCGCCAATGAATGAGTTTTTGCGTTACGAGGCGGATAAAGAAATCAAACCAATTAAAACTATTTTCGATTTTTCTAAGAACGAAAGTATTTTAAGGTTAGCCGAGAAATGTTCTGGTTCTGGCGATTGCAGAAGGACGCACATTGGAGGTGGTACGATGTGCCCATCATACATGGCAACCCGACAGGAGAAAGATACTACGAGAGCAAGAGCAAATATTTTACGTCAGTTTTTAACTAATGATACTGGCGATAATCCATTTAACCACAAGGAAATTAAAGAGGTGATGGATTTGTGCTTGAGTTGCAAAGCTTGTAAATCCGAATGCCCATCTAGTGTGGACGTAGCCAAAATGAAAGCCGAATTTTTGCAACACTATTACGATGCTAATGGAGTTCCGTTCCGAACTAGAGTAATAGCCAATTTTACCAAGTCGCAAGCTTTGGGAGCCATTGTGCCAAGTCTTTATAACGCTTTAATTGCGAATAACTTTACAAGTAGATTAATCAAAAAAGTAATCGGCTTCGCTCCAGATCGCTCTTTGCCAAAAGTAGGTAAAACCACTTTGCATAGTTGGAAAAAACAACATGATAAAAAGCATGGAGCACAAGTTGGAAATAAGAAAGTTTATCTATTCTGTGATGAGTTTACCAATTACAATGATGTGGAGGTTGGGATTACCGCCATCAAACTATTAGAAAAATTAGGTTATGAAGTAATTATTCCTCAACATGTAGAGAGCGGAAGGACTTATTTGTCGAAAGGTTTATTGCGTGATGCCAAAGCATTAGCAAATAAAAATGTGACATTGTTAGCAGATTTGGTAAATATCGATACACCTTTGTTAGGTGTAGAACCATCCGCATTGTTAACTTTTAGAGATGAATATCCAGAACTAGTAGATGTTCATTTGGTACAGAAGGCAAAACATTTAGCTCAAAACACCTTTTTAATTGAGGAGTTCTTGTTGCAAGAATTTGAAGCAAATAAAATCAGTACTGACCAATTTACTTCAGATTATCAGTTGGTGAAGTTGCATGGGCACTGTTATCAGAAATCTTTAAATGCATTAACGCCAACGGAGAAAATTTTAGGAATGCCAGTCAATTACAAGGTTGAAATGATACCATCTGGCTGTTGCGGTATGGCAGGTTCATTTGGTTATGAAAAAGAACATTACGAGGTTTCGATGCAAGTAGGGGAATTGGTTTTATTGCCAGAAGTGAGAAAGGCATCAGAAGATACCATTATTGCTGCTGCTGGTACAAGTTGTAGGCATCAAATTAAGGATGGAACAGAAAGATTAGCGAAGCACCCAGTAGAGATACTGTGGGAAGCTTTGAAATAAAAAAGAAATAGCTATCCTAAGGGACAATTTCTACAACGCTTGCCTCTCAGGTATTTTTCGCAGCAGTTTTTCTTCTTCTTGTCTTTTTTATCCTGCTTAGAATCTTTTTTCTTTTTATCCTTTTTAGACATATTGCTGTTTTAGCCACAGATGCACAGATTTTGATATTGAATATTGGTATGGCGGACCCTGAAATAAATTCAGGGAGACGTTTAACCCGTATGCCGTCATGCTGAATTTATTTCAGCATCTGTTAAGCCTATTATTAATAACAATTAAAATTAAACAAAAAAGGCGCATACTTGTTGTACGCACCTTTCAATTATTGTTTTGTTTTGTTGTTTTTTAAGCTTCGCTGTCGTAAGAAATTTGACCAACGTGTTTGTCAATTTGCCATCTTCCAGTTCCCTCTTCGCCAATTACCTCAAACAATTCTACCGCTCTACGAGCTTTGTATTCTTCTTCACGTTGCTCTCTAAAGAACCAATTTAAGAACTCTAAAGTAACATAATCTTGCTCTTTGTGACAACGAGCAGCAATGTTTTTAATAGATTGCGTTACGCTGATTTCTTGCTCTAAAGCTTCTTCAAAAACCTCACGGAAAGAGTTGTATTCTTGTTTAATGTTGCTCACATCTGGAGAAATTGCATTTCCACCCATGTCTAACACATATTTGAAGAATTTTAATTGGTGTTGTCTTTCTTCTTCTGCTTGTTTAAAGAAGTAATCAGCAGAAAAATCGTAGCCATTTCTGTTGCACCAAGAAGCCATCGATAAATAGATTGATGATGAATGTGCTTCTTTTTTTATTTGTTGGTTAATCAATGTTTCTACCTCTTCAGATAATAAACACTTAACTCTCATTATATCTTTCATAACACTAATATTTAATATTTTTCGGTAATGAAGCTTTCATGGTATATTCAGTTGTTCATTCTGAATTTGTAACCGTGTAGGTTTCATTATGATTCTCTCTTATTTGAACACTACAAAGTTACATCGATAATGTTCTGTAAAAGAAAATATTAGTAATATGGAAAGAGTCTAAGTCTTAGTTTAAGCGATGACACGAAACAGACGATCGTGGATAATGTGGTTAAGTTCCAACATCACGAAAGTGCCTTGCAAGATTTCTTTTAGTTTGATCAACTCTAGTAAAGAAAGTACGTAAGAGTGGTCGCAAGCACAAATGAAGATAATTTCTACATCGGCAGTTTTGTCACTACTTAATAGCTTTTCTTCGATATTTACATTGTAAACTGCTTTTTTAAGCTTTAAAAGATTTCTATAATCGAAACGAGCTAACTTACCAGCGAAGTCAATGTACCAACATTTCTCCGAGTCAGATTGAAAAATAGCACCGCTTTCAGTAGCGAATACTTCTTCAAATGTGGCAACAGGAAATGATAATTCTTTGATTTTCTGCACAGCAAATTAATTGTTTATGCAAAATTAATATTATTTAGATTTAATACAAATAAAAAGTAAAATAAGTATAGGGTTTAATTTTTTAGAGCGTTTTATTTTTTGAAGAGCACGTTCTAAGCTACTATTAAAGTTTCGTCCCGCTATTCGCTACAAGTTCCGATGAAACCTGTGAAACAACAAAGCATACCTTAAACTATTCCGACAAATGTTTAAATCGGGAGCTTTTCGCTGCTATCGGGTCTATTTTACATAGGCCAGCAAAATAAATTTAATGCAGCGCCCCCTCAAATTTCAAAATGTTTTGGCTAAAGCCTTAAAGCTTAATTTCTATTGTCCGTTGGCTAAAGCCGAACGGCAATGAATTTGTAAATATTTGTTTAATGAACATACATAAAAATCGATCCTATCGAAAATAGAGCTTTATAGGGTTTCTTTTCTATTTGCTTTAGCTGATGGAAGAAAAAGCACAGAGTTTATAAATGTGCTAGGAGCGAACCTAACCTAAAAGCACTACATTGAGTTAAATAGCCCCCGATTGAACGGCTTAGCGCCCGACCAAAGGAAGGGACTAAAAGTGAAAGCGGGACTTTCGGATAATAGTAGCAAAGAAACTGCGCTTCAAAATAAAAATATTAAGCTCACGGAAAAACAATATGAAACTGAACAGGTTTCTCTAAATACTAAATACTAAATACTAAATACTAAATATTAAATACTAAATATAGCATCATGGAAAATCAAAAACCAGCTAACGATAAATTACACGCCAGCGATTTGGGTGAAACCAAAGATTTTAATGAATTGTCGTACGATAAGGATAAAAACAGCTTTGAATTTGATGTGAAAGGCGAAGAGAAAGACTACGATCATCCGCTGCCTTATGATACTTCTGCGCCAAATGGAGAAGACAGTATCTCTACTTATGATGAGGCAAACCCTTACGTAGGTAACGAATATGATGAAGACGGGCAGGTTGAAGAGCAGATTGACGGAAACGCAATGCACATAGACGAAACTGGAGATAGTGTGCTGCTAGACCCAGCAGATAAATTATTAGCGCAAACTGAAGAAGATTTTAGGGATGATTTGGATGAAGAGGGGTATCCAAAAAATGATAGACCTAGTTAAGGAAGCAGGTCTAAGTTAAAACGTTTACGCAATTCTTCTAGTTGGGGATTTTTCTCAACTAAATAGGCATATTTGTCTTTATTGCTGTAAATTCTGTTGCTCTGTTTCGGTTCTATCCGTTTAGTAACAATCTGTATATCGAAATTCTTGAGTTGCGACCTGATAAAGTTAAGCAGCTCAATTTTTTCGTCTTGCAATGTGCTTTCAAGCGCTATATTCTCTATCGAAACGATAATGTTATGTCCATCTATAACAGGTTCATTACTGCTTAATAGCGTAAATAAATGTATTTTGTCTTCAGCGTTTGCCTTGGCAATACATTGCTTCCATACTGCCATAAACTGGTCTTGGGTAAAGGCTTGTTTGTCGCTACCACTAACATATTGCGGACCTTTGTCTTCTCCTTCTAAATGACCTCCATTGCTAAAATCTGTTAAGGACGGAATAAGCGAACCTCCCATATTTTTAGCCAAAGGTTGTATTTTAATGGGAGATGTAGGTGGCGTAGTAACTTTTGGAGCTTCTATTTTTGGAGGAGCTACCTGTGTAGGTGCTGATTCTTTTTTGTCTACGGGTAAAGGTTCAGTAGCTTTCTGACTTACAGTTTTGCCACTCTCTTGCTCCGTTTGGCTTTGGTCTTTCGGCTTTACGCTTTGAGCTTCTCCAGAACTAACTAAAGTTTTTTTTTTATCCTGATCTTGGTCAGTTGCTGTGTTGGCGAGTTGAATTACGGATGGAATGTGACACATTTTGATGAGTGCCAGCTCAACCTGTAACCGCTGATTTTTGCTGTTCTTATAATTAAGGTCGCATTGGTTGGCTAAGTTTAGTGCCGTTAAGATAAAACCTAAATTGGCACCGTTGCTTTGTGCCAAGTATTTCTGCTTAATATTCTCACTTACCTCTAATAACTGTATGGTCTGATTGTCTTTACCAACCAATAGGTTTCTAAAGTGACCAGCTAAACCATTGATGAAGTTGTTGCCATCGAAACCATTATTCAATATTTCATTGAATAGTAGGAGCGTATTGCTCACATCGCCACCGGTTAAGAAATCGGTAAGTTTAAAGTAGTAATCATAATCTAAGATATTTAGATTGGCAATTACTGCCTTGTAAGTTACATTTCTATTGGTGTAGCTAACAATCTGGTCAAACATAGAAAGCGCATCACGTAAACCGCCATCAGCTTTTTGAGCGATGATGTGTAAACCGTCTTCGTCGGTAGAAATACTTTCTCTTTCAGCAATTTTAGCTAAGTGGTTAGAAATATCATCAACCTGTATCCTGTTGAAATCAAAAATCTGACAACGAGATAAAATAGTTGGCAATATTTTATGTTTTTCTGTAGTAGCTAAAATAAATATCGCATAAGAAGGTGGTTCTTCCAATGTTTTCAAAAAGGCATTAAATGCACTGGTGGATAACATGTGAACCTCATCTATAATATAGATTTTATATTTTCCAGCTTGTGGTGGTATTCTTACCTGTTCAATCAAACTTCTGATGTCGTCAACCGAGTTATTAGATGCTGCATCTAGCTCGTGAAAGTTGAAAGAATGTCCTGATTGGAAAGATTGGCAGCTTTCGCAAGTGCCACATGCCTCCTGTTGGGCGGTTAAACTAGTACAATTGATGGTTTTTGCTAAGATACGGGCACAGGTGGTTTTACCCACACCACGTGGTCCGCAAAACAAAAAGGCTTGCGCCAGTTGATTGTTTTTAATGGCATTTTTTAAAGTTCCGGTAATATGCTGCTGACCAACTACGGTTTCGAACGTGGCTGGGCGATATTTACGGGCAGAAACAATAAAATTTTCCATTGGCACGAAAATAGGGAATTTTTACGGAGTTGAAATATTGAAAGTTGGAATGTTGAAAAATCGCAGAGGCTTGTTGGTCTTGATCGGGCACTAATACCTATCTGGTGAACTGTTTGAATCGTTTACTGGTTAGTCCTAATACTGACCACTGATTCCTAACTACTCATATAATAGACTTTAACTCCTTTCTGTATTGTGATGCGCTCTTGCCCGTCAACTCCTTAAAAATTTTATTAAAGTGGCTAAAGTTATGAAATCCGCTTTCGTAGCTAATGTTGGCAATGCTGGTTGGTTTTTCTGCTAAAAGCTTCGAGGCATGTACCACTCTATATTCGTTTACAAACTTGGTGAAGGTCTTTTTGGTCATTTTTTTAAAGTACCTACAAAAGGCTGGCACTGTCATGCTGGTCATTTCTGCCACTTGGTCTAAACTGATTTCTTCGGTAAAATGGTCTTTCACATAATTGAAAACCATGTTGATTCTGTCGTTATCTTGCGCTTGCATCTCTAACGAGAAATTTTGGGCGTTTAATAATTTATAGTCTGATGCCTGTTCCAATTCTCGCAACACAGCTAAAAGTGCCATTAACTTCTCGAATGGCCACATGGTATTCATTTTATCTAAAATCGGTCCTACCAGTTTCATGGTGTCTTTGCCAAAGGCGATACCATATTTGGCCTTCTCAAATAAATTCACAATACCTTTTGTTTCTTTTAGCTTCAGAAAGTCGGTGCCCAAAAAATCAGGTTTCATTTGTATTACCACTTCGTTGGTGTTTCCCGTCGTCTCGTCTGTAAATCCGCAATGTGGCAAGTCGCTACCAATTAAAATCAAATCTCCATCTGTATAATAAGAAATATGACTGCCTATTTGGCGTTTACCAGTTCCGCCATTTACAAATACCATCTCTATCTCCGGATGATAATGCCAAAGGTGTGCTTTGTTATTTGCGTTTTGCTGGTATTTAGAATAATAAAATGAGCTTCCAAAAGAAGGTTCAACAATTTCAAAACTAGGCTTTATCTTTTTCATGCTAATGATGCTAAATTAACTAAAAAATATGTGTTTTTGCTTAATTTGTTAATTTCAGTTATTTGTTGAGTTAATATAGCATATATATTAGTAAATATGGAATATAATAGCGGTCTAATTAGTGCCTACATTTGCTAATGTTAAATAAGTATTAACATTTAAGGCAAATCACAATGAGAAAGTTATTCAATTTTAGTTTAGTTATCCTTACGGTGTTCATGGCAAATGTTGCCAAGGCAGACGATATGGAGTTTTTGGTTAAAGTAGCCAAAGAAAACAGCAAATGGGTGAGCTTTATTACTAACGATGCAAAAGAATTTGATGTAACCCTATATGCTGCCAATGACGAAATTATTTACCAAGATCGTATCAAAACTATCGGTAACAAATTTCAAACTTATGATTTAAGTGCGCTTCCAGAAGGAGATTATCAACTTAAGTTGGAATCTAATTCGAAATTAATTACTTATCAGATAGCAATTAATGCAGGTAATGCTGTGCTTTCGCAACCAACTGTTAATGAGATTAAAAGACCTTTATTGGTTAAGGAAAATAATATGGTAACGCTAGATTTGAACGGTGCATGTACTGGGCAAATTGAAATGGTGATCTATAATGAGTACAACGAAAAATTGCATGAAGACGTTTATAGCAGCGATTCGAAAGTTGCAAAAAAATTCGATGTAAGTAAAACCATGTCGAAAGAGTTAACTTTTGTAATCAAATCTGGAGGTCAAGAATATTCAGAGACTATCAAGCTTTAGTTTTAACATATATACATACGAGAGAGTAAAAGCATTGCCATTTGGTGATGCTTTTTTTATTTTGTGTGGAATTATATATTTGTGCTTTATAATTATCTAACTTATGTTCAAATTACGCTTTTTAACTCTCGTTGTAATTCTTTGCCCTTTCTTGTCTTTTTCGCAAAATGATTTCTTTAAAGGTTATGTGGTAACGCTAAAAGGTGATACGCTGATAGGTTATGTTGGTGGTAAAGAATCTGGTACCACACTTAAGCAAGTGCAGTTCAGATCTAATACTACTGATGCTATTCAGAAGTTTTCGACTGCAGATTGCATTGCTTTTGGTTTATATGATAGGGATGATTACGAGCGATATACCATTAATATAAGTATGGGCAAAGTTGACTTGGGAGAATTATCTACGGGTATTGATACTGTTAGTAAGCGTGAAACCGTTTTTTTGCAAGTTCTTCAAAAAGGAAAGAACGTAGTTTTGTATAGCTATACGGATGAAATCAAAACTCGGTTTTATGTCAGGAAAAAGGATGATAAAGAGCCAATGGAACTGTTGTTTTATAGTTTTTATAATCCTAATGGCACTTCGCAGATTATTTATAATTCGAAATATCAAAGACAGCTATTGATTTTATTTAGAGAATATGGTGTTGAGATAGAAGATTTTATATTAGAGCGAAGTTTGTATGATGAAGATGATCTTGTCAAGTTGGTTAGCCTTATCAATGACTATAAAAAGGAGAAGTCGAAATATAAAACACATGTTTGGTATGCTGGTGCAGGATTGGTGCGCCTCGCAACTAAATACTTTGGTGAACATAACCTTGTAGGTGATGATGTAGCGTCTAAAACTTCAATAGTGCCTTATATTTCTGCAGGAATAGACGTGTATGTTAATCCCGCATACGCTAGGACATTTTTTAGGATAGAAGTCAGTTTGCTTAAATCAAAGCATGACATTGAGAAGGCAGAGATAGATTTCGATTCTTTCGCCTCTAGGCATCAGTTTAAGCAATTTACTGGAACTTTCTCAGCAAGCTTGTTACGTAATTTGTATAATTCTGAGAAATACAAAGCCTATTTTGGAGCGGGTATAGCGATAAGATATGCAAGTACGAGCGATAATACCACAACTTACAAGTATACTTCGATCATTGGTGAAATATCAGGACCGGATTTAAAGAAGATTAGGCTTCAACTGCCCATATCAGCGGGGTTAATTTTGTCTAATAAAGTTGATGTTTCAATAAGCTATACGTTGCCTACAAACATTGCCGAAAATTATGTTATGTACGGAATAAGATCTAATAGTTTCAAGCTTGGAGCAAACTATAGGTTTTAGTTTTCGTGCCAAATAGCATAGGATAATTTAGCGGGTGCGTTTTAAAGTATACCTAATTGTTGGTCGGCTTATGATCTCGGCTGCATCTTTTCAAAACAACACTTTGATTTATAGAAATATATTGTTACATTTGCAGCCCGTTTTAGGACGGAATAAATTAAAAAATTAATTAAATACAACAATGAATCAGTACGAAACTGTTATCGTTCTTACCCCATTGTTATCTGAAGAAGCTGCAAAAGAAGCATTAGCGAAATTTACAGCAATCATTAAAGATAGCGGAGCCGAAATTATCGCAGAAGATAATTGGGGTTTGAGAAAATTAGCGTATCCGATCGACAAGAAAGGAAACGGATTCTTTCACCTTACAGAATACAAATCTGGTGGTGAATTAATAAACAAGTTAGAGCTAGAATTGAAACGTGATGAGCGTGTTTTACGTTTCTTAACTGTGAGATTAGATCGTCATGCTATTGCATACAGCGAGAAAAAACGCAGTGGTGCTTTTAACAAAAAACCTAAGAAAGAGGAGGCTTCAGCGTAATGGCAAGAGATCAAATCCAATATGTTACTGCTCCAAAAGTGGAGGATAACAGAAAAAAATATTGCCGTTTTAAGAAAAATGGTATTAAATACATTGATTACAAAGACGCAAACTTTTTGTTGAAGTTCGTTAATGAGCAAGGTAAAATTTTACCTCGTCGTTTAACTGGTACTTCTTTGAAGTTTCAACGTAAAGTGGCTCAAGCGGTAAAACGTGCTCGTCACATCGGTTTGTTGCCTTTCGTTACTGACCAATTAAAATAGGAGCTGAGCAATGGAAATTATTTTAAAGCAAGATATCAAATCACTAGGTGAGAAAGACGATATCGTTACGGTAAAACCAGGTTATGGTCGTAACTACTTAATTCCACAAGGTTTTGCAACTTTAGCAACTCCTTCTGCAAAAAAAGTATTAGCAGAAAACTTAAAGCAAGCTGCTTTTAAACAAGATAAAATTAAGAAAGACGCTGAAGGCATAGCTGCTAAATTAGCTGATGTTAAATTAAGCATCGGTGCTAAAGCAGGCGAAACTGGTAAAATCTTTGGTGCTGTTAACACTATCCAAGTGGCTGACGCATTAAAAGCTAAAGGTTTCGAAGTTGACCGTCGTCGTATTACTTTTGAAACTGAGCCTAAAACTTTAGGTGAATATGTAGCTAACTTAAACTTACATAAAGAAGTTAAAGTTAAAGTTCCTTTCGAAGTAGTAGCTGAGTAATTTTAGCTTACAAAATTTTGAAGCCCCGAATTGATTTCGGGGCTTTTTTTTTATAGAGGGCCTGCATTTTATTAGTTAGGCTTTTTATATTTGTTATCCGTCTATAAATAGAAAAACAATTCAATTGGAGCGTTTTATTAAATATCGTGAACCTATGAGATTATTGTTGTTCTTATGCCTTATCGCATTTGGAGCTAAATCACAAGATGTAGTTGCTAAAGTTTCAGATACGACCAAGAAAATTATCTTCACCACTTATTACGCCAAAAAATTCGAAGGTAGAAAAACAACTAGCGGAGAACGTTATCGCAGTGCTAAGTTTACTGCAGCGCATCGTACGCTTCCTTTTGGTACAATCATCACCGTTAAAAATATCCGTACCGGTAAAACCGTTGATGTAAGAGTTAACGATAGAGGTCCTTTTAGCAAGAAATTTTCTTTAGATATTTCTAAGGCAGCAGCAAAAGAAATAGGTATTTACCGTTTAGGATATGCTAAAGTAGAGATTTCTTATGTGTTGAAATAAGGGTGTTAATTTAGACTCTTTTTAAACTTATTAACACTCTTTTTGATTCTCTAGTCCCTTAAAAAGAAATAATTAGCTTTTTTTCTCCCCATTTCTGACAAAATTCTGATTAGAAATAGACATAAAAGTAAAGGCATGTTAACAACTTTAAGCCCTAAAAAACCCCTCAACTTCTATATTTGTTATACGAAGTTCTTTAATAGAAAGCATCCAAATTATTATTTAACTAGTTGTTATTTAGTTTATTAAAAAGGTCGATTTTTTTACAGATTTTTAATTTGATGAACTAAGTAGGGCTTGTTGGGCGGTTTCTAAATTATAGAACAACAATTGTATGCTGTATCGCAATTTCTAAGAATGTAAAAAGAGAGTTTTATGGAAGACGAATTATTATTAAGAGAAAACAAAGATCGTTTTGTGCTTTTGCCGATTAAGTACCCTGCCATTTGGGAGATGTATAAAAAGAGCGAAGCCAGTTTTTGGACTGCAGAGGAAATCGATTTATCTGATGATCAAAAACATTGGGATAACTTAAATAGTGGCGAGCGTCATTTCATTTCTCACATCTTAGCTTTCTTTTCTGCCAGCGATGGTATTGTAAATGAAAACCTAGCGGTGAATTTTATGAGCGAAGTGCAATTGCCCGAAGCTCGTTGTTTCTACGGTTTCCAGATCATGATGGAAAACATACACGCAGAAACCTATGCATTATTAATTGATACTTACGTTAAAGATCCAGAAGAGAAAGATCGTTTGTTCCATGCTATTGATACTGTTCCGGCAGTAAAAAGAAAAGCAGAATGGGCGTTGCGTTGGATCGATAATGGAAACTTTGCAGAACGTTTGGTAGCTTTTGCTGCGGTAGAAGGTATTTTCTTTAGCGGTAGTTTCTGTTCTATCTTTTGGTTAAAGAAACGTGGCTTAATGCCAGGTTTAACTTTTAGTAATGAGCTAATTTCTAGAGACGAAGGTATGCACTGCGAATTTGCGTGTTTGCTTTACAGCATGTTAGAGAATAAATTATCGGAAGAGCAAGTTCACGGTATCATCCGCGATGCGGTAGAAATTGAAAAAGAATTTATTACCGATGCTTTGCCAGTAGCATTAATTGGTATGAACGCGAAATTAATGAGCCAATACATTGAATTTGTAGCGGATAGATGGATTGCTGAGTTAGGCTACAACAAAATATATGGTGCTAGCAACCCATTCGATTTCATGGAGATGATTTCCCTACAAGGAAAAACCAACTTCTTCGAGAAAAGAGTAGGGGATTACCAAAAAAGTGGTGTGTTAACTTCAACAGAAGATAAAGCACAAGCTTTTTCATTAGATGAAGACTTTTAAGGTATAAGGTAGAGGGTTTGAAGGCGGAAGGTTAGGAACTCGGTCTTCAATACTCGATACGAAATACTTGATACAATAGAATATTTTGAAACTTGGTGCCGATGTTACTGCAATAAGCACTATTAAAACTTGTAAAGGATGTTTGTAATAAAAAGAGATGGTCGTAAAGAACCAGTAAAGTTTGATAAGATAACGGCTCGTATTGAGAAGTTGTGTTATGGTTTTAATGCTGAATTAGTAGATCCTATTGATGTTGCCAAAAAGGTAATTGAGGGTTTATTTGACGGTGTTACCACTTCAGAACTTGATAATCTTGCAGCAGAAACAGCAGCTTCGTTAACGACTAAACATCCAGATTATGCTTTGCTTGCTTCGCGTATTGCGGTATCTAACTTGCACAAAAACACATTAAAGTCGTTTTCTAAAACGATGGAGATGTTGTACACTTACATCGATCCTAAAACTGATAAGCCATCATCGTTAATTGCAGAAGACGTTTGGGAGGTAATTAAAGAGAATGCTGAAGTCTTAGATAGTACAATTATCTACGATAGAGACTTTGGCTTCGATTACTTCGGTTTCAAAACCTTAGAAAAATCTTATTTGTTAAAAGTAAATGGTGCCATTGTAGAACGTCCTCAGCATTTATTTATGCGTGTGGCAGTTGGTATTCACAAAGGTGATATTGATAGTGCTATCAAAACTTATAACTTAATGAGCGAGCGTTGGTTTACGCATGCTACGCCAACCTTATTCAATGCAGCAACACCTAAACCTCAAATGTCGTCATGTTTCTTGTTAACCATGCAAGATGATAGCATCGAAGGAATTTATGATACGTTAAAGCAAACTGCTAAAATTTCACAAAGTGCTGGTGGTATCGGCTTAAGTATCCATAACATCCGTGCTACGGGAGCTTATATTGGCGGCACTAACGGAACAAGTAATGGTATTGTGCCAATGCTAAAAGTATTTAACGATACCGCTCGTTATGTAGACCAAGGTGGAGGCAAACGTAAAGGTGCTTTTGCCATCTATTTAGAGCCTTGGCATGCTGATATCTTCTCTTTCCTTGATTTACGTAAAAACCATGGTAAAGAAGAAATGAGAGCTCGTGATTTGTTCTACGCACTTTGGGTTTGCGATTTATTCATGCAACGTGTTGAAGAAAATGGCGATTGGAGCTTATTCTCTCCAGATGAGGCACCAGGTTTGGCAGATTGCCATAGCGAAGAATTTAACGAACTTTACACTCGTTACGAAAGAGAAGGCAGAGCTCGTAAAACTGTAAAAGCACAAGAACTTTGGTTCGCAATCCTAGATTCGCAAATCGAAACTGGTACGCCTTATTTGTTGTATAAAGATGCTGCAAACAGTAAATCTAACCAACAAAATCTAGGTACAATCAAGTCATCTAACTTATGTACGGAGATTATCGAGTATACTTCTAAAGACGAAGTTGCAGTTTGTAACTTAGCTTCATTGGCTTTACCTCGTTTTGTAATTAACGGTGAGTTTGACCACCAAAAATTATACGAAGTAACCTATCAGGCTACTTTAAACTTGAATAAAATTATCGATTACAACTATTATCCGGTAATCGAGGCACAAAACTCTAACTTCCGTCACCGTCCAGTTGGATTAGGTGTTCAAGGTTTGGCAGATGCATTTATTTTATTGCGTTTACCATTCGAGAGTGATGCTGCTAAACAATTGAACAAAGAAATTTTCGAAACCATTTATTTTGCTGGTATGACAGCATCGGCTGATTTAGCTGTTAAAAATGGTGCTTATGAAACGTTTAAAGGTTCTCCACTATCAAAAGGTAAATTCCAATTCGATCTTTGGAATGTAAAACCAGATAGCAACCGTTGGGATTGGGAAGCTTTACGCAAACGCGTAGTGAAAACTGGTGTATACAACTCATTATTGGTTGCACCAATGCCTACGGCTTCAACTTCTCAAATTCTGGGTAACAACGAATGTTTTGAGCCATATACTTCAAATATTTACACTCGTCGTGTATTAAGTGGAGAGTTTGTAGTGGTAAACAAGCATTTATTAAAAGATTTAGTAGCCTTAGGTTTGTGGACTCCACAGATGAAAGACAGAATCATTTTAGCAAATGGTTCAATCCAAGACATCGCTGAAATTCCAGATTACATCAAAGAATTGTACAAAACAGTTTGGGAAATCAAGATGAAGAACATCATTGACATGTCTGCAGATAGAGGGGCATACATTTGCCAATCTCAATCGCTAAACTTGTTTATCAATGCACCAAATACTTCAAAACTGACTTCAATGCACTTCTACGCATGGAAAAAAGGATTGAAAACCGGTATGTATTACCTACGTACACAAGCTGCTTCTCAGGCTGTTAAGTTTACAGTAGAGAACCAAGGTGGCAAGGCAATTGAAGCTGTAATTCCTGCAGAAATGACACAGGCACAGGTTGCAGAAGAGATTGTAGACGGACCGGTTTGTTCAATGGAAGAAGGTTGCATTAGCTGTTCTGGTTAGAATAAGGATTAAAGAGCAAGGATAAAAGATTATCATTCTCATTAAAACGCAATAATATTTAAGGTTCTGGACATAAAGTTCAGAACCTTCTTTTTTGTTTATACTTTTGTAATGCAATAGGTCATACCTTCGGCCTTTTACCTTATGCCTTCAACCTTAAAACATAGCAAACACGAAATCATTGCCTGCGAGCGATGCGGAACTGCTATTGAATGCAAGGCAAATGCCTATACCAAATGCCAATGTAGTGTTGTTCAGTTAAGCATTAATGAAGTGCAGTATGTTAGCGAATTGTACGATGGCTGCTTGTGCGCTAAATGCTTGTTAGCGTTGCAGCAGGAATATCGAGAAGAAATGGGCTTGTAGCTAATTCTTTTTAACGCCTTTCAAAATCATCAAACTTAATGGGTTAATGTTGTAGCCGCTGATATTGTTCTGCATCATCACTACCGATTGATCATATAAAATTGGAACTATAGATGCATGTTCTAAAACCATGTTATCCATTTTACGATAAAGCTCAAAACGTTTTTGCGGGTCATTTTCGTAATAGCTTCGCTCAAAAAGTTTATCAAATTCTTTATTGAAATAACCGGTATAGTTTGGCCCAAAAGGAACTTTGTTTTTAGAGTAGAATACTGATAAATAATTCTCTCCATCAGGATAATCTGCAATCCAAGAGCCTCTGAAAAAGACAACTTCATTTTTCGACATCAAATCCCTTAAACTTGCACTTGGACTTACATCTACTTTCACTTTAATTCCTAGATTGCCAAGTTCGCCTTGAATAAATTCAATCAAGTCTTTATACGTAGTAGAAGTGCTCAATTTTATTTCCGGCATTCCTTTTCCATTCGGGAAACCAGCCTCAGCAAGTAGTTTGGCAGCCAAAGTGGGGTTATAATCGTAACCTTTAACTTTTGTGCTGTCGAACCCGGGCATACCCTTTGGGATAAAACCAGAAGTGGCTGGCGTTCCAATACTATTGCGTAGATATTTAATCAGTTTTTTCTTGTCGATGGCATAGTTGATCGCCTGCCTAACTTTCTTAAAACGCAGCGGAGATTTTTTAACGATATCTTTGTCTGGATCAACCAAAATGCCTACATATTCTGTACATAAATAAGCACCTTTAATCAGTTGAAACTTGCCTTTGTATTTGCTCGTCATCTGACCACTTTTCGTTAAAATATCATCTCGGTAACTTCCATCCACACTATAAAAGAAATCGAGGTCTTTTTTTAGGAAGTTCATAAAAGCACTTTGCTTGTCGTTGATAAAGGTAGCTTTTACTGCATCCAAGAAAGGCAGTTGCTTGCCAGTGCTATCTTTCTCAAAATAGTTTTCGTTTTTAAGCAATACCAACACTTCATCCTCTTTCCAATATTTAAATTTAAAAGGTCCCGTGCCTACCGGATGATTCCTGAAATCTTTACCGTAATGCTCTACTACTTCTTTCGGTACAACCGAACAATACTGCGCTGTAAGCAAATTAATGAACGCTGGGAAGGGTTTTACTAACTTGATTTGAAAAGTGCTGTCATTCAATGCTACAAAGCTACTGGCATCTTTAACCTTGTCGCTAAAAATCCATCCGCCAGAAGAAGCTACCTTTGGGTCAATTAGACGATAAAAACTGTAGGCAAAGTCTTGTGCCGTTACTTTTCTGCCTTTTCCATTTTTAAACAGCGCATCATCCTGAAAAAAAACATCATTGCGTAGATCAAAAGTATAGTTAAGTCCATCTGTGGAAACTTGCCAAGATTTTGCAATACAAGGCACAGTATTCAGGTTCTTATCGACCTGTACCAAACCATTAAAGATTTGGTTGATCATCCAAATCGCATTTTGATTACGGGCAAAAGCTGGATCTAGCGAAGTGAGGTTTTGGTCTAAATTGATATTGAATACTTTTTTGTCGCTATTCTTATTGCTTTTGCAGGAAAAGAAGATAATGAAACAGCAAAGACAAAATATATTGAGCTTAATGGTACGCATCGAAAAGGGAAATACTATTTTTGTGGAATTAGAAACATTGAGGAGTTAAGGTACATTAAGTTTTTGAGGTAGCAAAACTACTTTTTCTTAATATTTCTTATCCCTTAATGGTTAATTGTTTTTTTGCACACTAATCCCCAATAATAAATTCAGATGTCTTCTTTAAATGAGCTTATCAATAACGAAAAAAATGCAGAACTACGAGAAGAACTGCTAGAGCGTTTAGCTATTGTGGAACATAAAATCAAGTTCATTGATAAGGTGCCAGTTTGCTTCTTAGACTCAGAGGGACAGCCACATTTGTCTCTTTCTGCAATTGCCGAATTGGGTGGAGCTGCCCTAACAACAGAACCTATGGAAGCCGTTTATGTGATTTTCCACGAGGAAACTAAGCTGCTGGATGATTTGATGCGCAAAGTGCCAGTTTTGCTCGATGAAAATTGGCCTGCTGTAAAATTCAGTAGGGTATGCCTTGTGGCAGATGATTACCGCTTGTCTAAGCCAGAAGAGGCTGTTGCTTTGGTTGAAGATATTGCGGAAATGATACATCCTGGCCATTTTATTTTTGGTTACGAAGGAGATAAATGGATTAGATTTACTGTCTAGGAATTAGTGGTCAGGTATCAGGGAATAGTTGTCAGTTTAAGCAATTAACAAATTCATAGGATGAAAAAAATATTACTGTCGTTATTGTTGGTATCATCTTTGGCTTATGCGCAAACAGCACCAAAGTTAGATAGGGAAAACGCTGAAAAACTATCTTTGCTTCCATTGCACTGCATGGATAAGGAATATCCTAATAAGACTGCGCATACGATTAATTCTGTTAACGATGCGAAGTTAACTCCTGCAGAATTGCATCCTGGTTTTTATGGATGCTTTGATTGGCACAGTTCGGTACATGGACATTGGATGTTAGTTCATTTGTTAAAGACTTTCCCAGATATCAAAAACAAAGTAGAAATTATTGCAAAGCTTGATCAAACCTTTACTACGGAAAATATGCAAGCAGAGGCGGATTACTTTAAAAAGTACGAGCTAGCTAAAATATTTGAACGTACTTATGGTTGGGCTTGGTTGTTGAAATTAGATCAGGAATTGCTAGAATGGAATCATCCGCAGGCAAAAAAATGGCATATCGCTTTACAACCCTTAACCAAACAAATTTTAGAGCTTTGGAAAGCTTACCTGCCTAAACAAACCTATCCAAATCGTACGGGTGTACATGGCAATACAGCTTTTGCTTTGGTTTTTGCACTAGATTGGGCTAGAGCAACTCACGATAAGCTTTTTGAAGTGCAGTTAATTGATAAGGCTAAAACTTTCTATCTAGACAATCAGAAAACGCCAGCTTACATGGAGCCAGATGGAGCTGATTTCTTTTCTCCAAGTTTAGAGGTTGCAGATTTAATGAGAAGAGTTTTAGCGAAAGACGATTTTGTGAAATGGTTAGATGGTTTCTACGAAGAAAGAAGCATCAAGCGGATAAGCGACATGCCTGTAGTGAGCGATTTAAGTGATTATCAAACGGTACATCTTGTAGGGTTATCTTTCACAAGAGCATGGTGTATGAAAGGTGTGGCTGCGCAACTTCCTAAAAATCATCTGTTAAAAAAGCATTTTGAAACTACTGCCGATCATTTTTTGGCAAATGCCTTACCGTTAATTTTTAAAGGGAATTATGGCGGAGATCATTGGTTGGCTTCGTTTGCGGTTTATGCGTTAGCACAGTAAGTGGTCAGGTATCACGACTAGAAATCAGTCGCCGTTTTCAGTTAATCAATTTAACGATTAATCAGTTAACCTAATAAGCCACAAACTTGTCCATTTGCTGGTTGGTAAACTTTAAAGTGTCTTCCGCAAAAAAATCGCCTTTCTCATTTAGCTCTTGTTTGATATTTGGAATATGCAAACGCAACGGCATTACGTGTAGATGAAGATAAGCACAAACGCCATTGAAATGCTCTATTCCTCTAATATTCCCATATTTTCCAGAAGAAATGCCAACTAAACAGGCTTTCTTGTCGTAAAAACTTTCGGGGAAAGCACAGGCATCAATTAAGGTTTTTAAAACACCGGGGTAGCTACCATTATATTCGGGAATAACAAATAAAAATTTGCTGGTAAGGGTCATCAAATCTTGTATTTTATCGAAGGCTTCAGTTTTTTTTCCGTACAAATTATCCGCAAGAAAATTGTTCGGTAAATCTTGTAGATCAAATAGGTTGGTTTGTAAGCCCTTTTCCGCCAGTTGATTTTGATAATATTTAGCAACTTTTAACGTATTGCTATTAGGTCTGTTGGTTCCGGCTATAATAGTTATCATGCAAAAATTGTTAATAAGATGTGTAAAACACGAATAGTATGGGCACTAATATTACGTTTTAGTTTGTATCTTAGCTAATTGTTAAAATATGCCTATACATCACAAAAATAGCATTTTTTAAAGATTTTTAGTTTAAAATTAAGCCATTATAAGTTGTGGCCTTTTCAAGGAGAACAAATGAGTAAGATTATTGCTTTAGCAAACCAAAAAGGAGGAGTAGGCAAAACCACTTCATCTATTAATTTAGCAGCTAGCTTAGCCGTTTTAGAATATAGAACGCTTTTGGTTGATGCAGACCCTCAGGCCAACTCTACTTCGGGTATTGGTTTTGATCCAAGAAACATCAAAAATAGCATTTACGAATGCATTATTAACGATGTGGAGCCTACGGATGCCATAGTTAAAACAGATACACCGAATTTAGATTTACTGCCTGCCCATATTGATTTGGTAGGTGCTGAAATCGAGATGATCAACTTAACGAATCGCGAATATAAGATGAAGGCCGTATTGGAAAAAGTGAAAGACCAATACGATTTTATCATTATCGATTGTTCGCCATCATTAGGTTTAATTACTATCAACTCTTTAACCGCTGCAGATTCTGTGATTATTCCTGTACAATGCGAGTACTTCGCATTAGAAGGTTTGGGCAAGTTGTTAAATACGATCAAGATTGTACAAAACAGGTTAAACCCAGCGTTAGAAATCGAAGGTATTTTGTTAACGATGTATGATGTAAGGCTACGTTTGTCTAACCAAGTGGTAGAAGAAGTTAGAACGCACTTCCAAGATTTGGTATTTGAAACCATCATACAACGTAATACTCGTTTAAGTGAGGCTCCAAGTTATGGTATCTCTGTAATTATGCATGATGCCAATAGCAAGGGCGCTATCAACTATTTGAATTTAGCAAGAGAAATTGTTCGTAAGAACGGATTGATTACAGAAGAGCAAGAAGAAAACAAAGCAACTATTTAAGATACATAGATGACTTTTCAAAGAAAGACCGGATTAGGTAAAGGATTAAGTGCACTGTTGGATGATAACGAATCGGTTAATTCCGCTAAGCCTGCCGTAGAAAATATAGATTTAACGCCTCAGGTGGGTAGTATTAGCAGTATTAGCCTTACTGATATAGAAACAAACCCATACCAACCCCGTACAGAGTTTGACCAAGTAGCCCTTAACGAGCTATCTGAATCTATCAAAGTACAAGGTTTGATACAACCAATCACTGTTCGTAAAAACGGAAATAAATATCAATTGATTTCTGGAGAACGTAGGTTTAGAGCTTCTAAACTAGCGGGTCTTACAGAAATTCCAGCCTACATTCGTACTGCCGATAACCAACAGATGTTGGAAATGGCATTGATCGAAAACATTCAGCGTGAGAATTTGAATGCGATTGAGGTAGCTTTAAGCTTCCAACAAATGATCGATGAATGTAACTTAAAGGCAGAACAGTTGGGTGAGCGTGTAGGTAAAAACAGAACCACTGTTTCCAATTACTTAAGGTTGTTAAAACTTCCGCCAGCAATACAAGCTTCTATCCGTGATAACAAAATTTCAATGGGTCATGCCCGTGCTTTAATTTCTGTAGAAGACGAAGGCAAACAGCTTTTCATCCATCAAGAGATTTTGGATAAAGGTCTTTCGGTTCGTAAGGTAGAAGAACTGGTAAGAGGTATCCACCATGTGCAGGTAAAAACGCCGGTTAAGCAAGAAGCAGTTTCTTTCGAATACCAAAAGCTGCAAAATGATTTGGCTTCTAAATTTGCTACTAAAGTAAAACTGAAGGTAAATGATAATGGCAAGGGGGCAATCGAAATCCCTTTCGTAAATAATGAAGATCTTAACCGTATTTTAGAACTTTTAGATTGGTAATGCGGACATTTCTGCTTTTTGTTGTACTAATTGTTGCTTTTACACAAGTAAAAGCACAAATTCCTACGAGTCCAATTAAGCAAGACACGACTGCGAAATTAGATACCATTGCACCTCCTAAATATGTAAATCAAGGCAAGATTGCTGGAAAGAAAGCGGTATATCGTTCGCTTCTTTTCCCTGGTTTAGGACAGATTTATAATTATGGCTTGGTAGTAGACGATGTAAAGGCGGGTAGAACCGAAGGAAAAAGGATAGGTCAAAAGCTCTATATCATCGGTAAAATTGGCGCTATTTATGCAGGTGGCACCATACTGGTGATGTCTTTTATAGACAATAACAATAACTACAAACTATTCTTGAAGGAATTGCAGTATCGCCAATTGAATAATAACAATCCAGATCCAAATAATGGTTTGGGGCAGTATGATACCAACGGTCTTACCATCGCAAAAAATATTTATAAACGTAATAGAGAGGTTGTGATCATATCTTTATTGGGCTTATATGGGCTGAACGTACTAGACGCTTATGTAACAGCTCGTTTAAAGTTCTTCAACGTGGATGACACTTTATCACTCAAATTATCACCCACTATTATCAACTCTAATACAATGTATGGCTTTAGCAACGCTACACCTGCATTGAAACTAACGCTAAAATTATAAACCAAACTAAGAAATACAGCTGTTTTAGCTGTCTCTGCACTTATATAAAGACTAAACAAATGAATATAGCGCTGTTAGGCTACGGCAAAATGGGCCAAATTATAGAACGTTTTGCTACCGAACGTGGTCACGAAATTGTACTTAAAGTTGGAATAGAAAATTTGAAGGATTTTACTGTCGAGAATTTAAAAAAGGCTGATGTAGCTATAGATTTTAGTGCACCAGATGCTGCCGTTAGTAATATCTATAAATGTTTCGAAGCTAAAGTTCCAGTAGTAGTTGGTACTACCGGCTGGTATGGCGAATTGCAAAAAATCAAAAATGATTGTGAAGCCAGTAACAATACCTTGCTGTATGGTTCTAACTTTAGTATTGGTGTAAATATTTTCTTTCACTTAAACGAAGTGTTAGCAAAGCTGATGAACAACTATCCAGCTTATGACGTGCAGGTTGAAGAGATACACCATACACAAAAGTTAGATGCGCCAAGTGGTACAGCGATGACCATTGCAGAAGGTATTATAGAGCAGATTGATAGTAAAAAAGAATGGATTAACGAATTGGAGGGGACGCCGATTTCCGACAAGTTGAAAAACGACCAATTACTTATCGAATCATTGAGAATTGAAAATGTACCAGGAACTCATACCGTAATCTATAGTTCTGAAGTTGATGATATCGAAATTAAACACACTGCGCATAGTAGAGCAGGTTTCGCTTTAGGTGCGGTAGTAGCTGCTGAGTGGTTACAAAATAAAAAAGGTTTTTACAGCATAGCTGATATATTTAATTTTAAAGATTAATATGAACTGGAAATTCTGGCAAAAGAAAAATGCTTCTGAGACGCCAAAAAAGAAAAAAAGTAAAACCAGAGAATGGGCTGATGCCATTGTTTTCGCAGTAGTTGCGGCAACTATCATTCGTGTATTCTTTATAGAAGCTTACACCATTCCTTCGGGTTCAATGGAGCGTTCGCTTTTAGTAGGTGATTTTCTTTTTGTAAGTAAAGTTAATTATGGTGCTCGTGTACCAATGACTCCAATAGCTTTTCCTTTTGCACATCATACTATGCCTTTAACAGGTACTAAGGCCTATTGGGATGGCGTACAATGGAAATATAGAAGATTGCCAGGATTACAGGATATCAAACGTAATGATGTAGTGGTTTTCAATTTTCCAGAGGGAGATACGGTGGTATTGGAACGTCAAGACGATAACTATTATCAAATGCAGTTGCGTGGAGAAAGCAAGGAATCAATTTGGTCTGGTTATAACGTAGTTAGCAGACCTGTAGATAAGCGTGAAAACTTTATCAAACGCTGTATTGCAATTGCAGGAGATACCATTAGCATGAGAAATGGTCTAGCCGTAGTGAATGGTAAGCCTGAGCCTTTGGTTGGTACAGGAGGTTTCGGTTACAACGTAGAGTTTAATACTTCGGAAGTAAATTTGAAGCTTTTTGAAGATATGGGTTTTAAAATTGGCCCGACTGCATTGCCTACAACATACAGGTTTGAAGGTACGCCTGATTTGATTAAGGAATTGAAAAAATCTCCTTATGTAAAGTCAGTTACTGAAGATTTAACACCATCTGATGAGCAGGACATTCTAATTTTCCCTCATGATAAAAACAGAAGGTGGAATTTAGATAATTATGGTCCGTTTGTAGTGCCTAAAAAAGGGTGGACGATTACATTAGATAGTTTAACGATGCCGCTTTACGAACGAAGTATCCGTATTTACGAAGGCAACAAATTAGAAAAAGTAGGCAACGATTGGATATTGAACGGTAAAAAAGCAACAACTTATACCTTTAAAATGAATTACTATTGGATGATGGGAGATAACCGTCACTCTTCAGCAGATTCACGTTACTGGGGCTTTGTACCAGAAGATCACATTGTGGGTAAAGCATTATTTATTTGGTTAAGTATAGATAGTGAAGGTTCGTTCTTCAGTAAAATACGTTGGAGCCGAATTTTTAAAGGAATACATTAGGCTCGGGTCGTCATTGCGAGGCACGAAGCAATCTCTATCGCTTTAAGATTGCTTCGTGCTTGGCAATGACGGAAATAAACGAAAAAAAAAGCATCGCTAAAAAAAGTGATGCTTTTTTTGTTTAGACGTTATGCAAATTCGAGTAGTTATGCATCATGTTGGTATAAAACTCAATCGATATGAATAAAAACCTACTTTTTGCATTGCTGATATTCCTAAATATCGCGGCTTTTGCCCAAGAAAACCAAGTTAATGTAAGTTCAAAAATTTCTGGTGTCACCGTTTTTATGAATGGTGCGCAGGTACAACGCCAATCTGACCAGATAGATGTTCCTCAAGGAGTAAGTCTGCTTGTTTTTTCTGGACTTTCTTCTAGTATTGAAGCGCAAAGTTTGCAAGCCAAAGGAGAAGGGAATTTTACCATTCTATCGGTTGCTAAACAAAATAATTTTCTATTGGATAAAAGGAAATCTGACCAAAAGTTGGCATTACAAGCTAAATCAGAAGAACTTTCTGATAAGATCATTACGTTAAAAAATGAAATGGCTGTTTACAAATCGGAAGAGGAAATGTTGGGTAAAAACCAAGCGGTAATGGGACCTAACGTCAATTATGATTTAGTAAAACTTAAGGCAGCATTGGATTTTCAGAAACAACGTTTAATGGAAGCTAAAAGTAAACAGGCTACTTTACAGAAAGACATAGATAAACTGTACGAAGAAATCAATAGGATAAATAGACAAGCAGCAGAGGTAGACGGCAAAGCTATTGGTAACTCTAACGATGTAATAGTGAAAGTATCAAGCAAAACTACTACAAAAGGAAAATTCTCATTAACTTATTTGGTGAAGAATGCGAGTTGGTACCCAACCTACGATATTAGAGCAAAGGATGTGGCAAGTCCAATTCAATTGGTTTACAAAGCTAATGTAAGCCAGAATTCTGGTGAAGATTGGAAAAATGTAAAACTTACTTTGTCGTCTGGCAACCCATCTAACAATAATGAAAAACCGAATTTGCCAACTTATTTGCTTGGTTATTTAAGTGCTGGATATTCTTTATTTAACCCAATTTCTGCTGCTTCAAATGCAGTTAGGGGTAAAGTAGTAGATGCAAATGATAACTCTGCACTACCTGGGGTTTCGGTACGTGTTAAAAACTCAACAGTAGCAACGGTTACTGACGCTAACGGTAATTACTCGATACAAATGCCTGCAGGTGCAAATACCTTGGAGTTTAGTTATGTTGGTTATGAACGTCAAGAGTTGACCGCTTCTTATGGACAGTTGAATGTGCGCTTGAAACAGGATAGCAAAGCTTTAGACGAAGTGGTAGTGATGGGCTACGGCGTTGCTAAAAAGGAAATGAGTGGTGCTTTAGCAGGAAGCGCAGCCGGCATTAGAATTAGAGGCACTAGTTCTATTTCTTCTGTACCGCTAGAAGTTAAAAATGTAGAAAAACAAACCAACGTTACTTTCGAAATAGCGATGCCTTATACAATATTGAGTGATGGTAAACAAGCTACGGTAGATATTGGTAACTACGATTTTAAAGCAGATTACCAATATTATGCAGTGCCAAAAGTAACTCAAGATGCATTTTTGACCGCTAAGATTACCGATTTCAATGAGGTGAGTTTTATTAGTGGCGAAGCCAATATTTTCTTTGAAGGAACCTATTTGGGGAAATCGTTATTAGATATTCAGAATACCGACACATTAACCATATCGCTCGGCGTAGATAAAAATGTTTCGGTAAGAAGAGAAAAGCAGAAAGGTTTTACCGAGAGGCAGTTTATTGGCTCTTCGCAAAAAGATACAAGACATTTTGTAATTGACGTGAAAAATAGGAAGGGTCAAATGGTTAATTTAACAATAGAAGACCAATTGCCTGTAGCTACCAATAGTGATATCGCAGTAGAAAAACAGGAGCTATCAAAAGCTAAGCTAGATGAAACAAGCGGAAAATTAACCTGGCAATTTGTATTGCAGCCAAACGAGCAAAAGAAAATTGATTTGAAATATCAGGTAAAGTATCCTAAAAATAGACCGGTTAATATTGAATAGGATTGTTATTACTTTATTGATAGGCACGAAGCAATTTTAATACTATAGAGATTGCTTCGTGCCTCGCAATGACGACTTTTCGAAGACTTACTAAGTTTATTAAACTTAGTAAGTCTTTTTTAGTTATTAGCCTAATTTACCATTGGTTTATATTTACCCCAATTATCAAAAATTATCCAAATGTTAATAGCCAAAAGTGGGCCAGCGATAGCCAAGCCTTCTGGCATGTAAACGGCATTATGTATGACAATACCTATCATCACAGGAAAAATAACTATTGCCCCTAAAGCACGAGTTTTCGGAATGGCAAATAACAATCCACCTAATAATTCTATAGCGCCAATTAAAGGCATTAACCATACAATAGTGCCAAAGGCCATGCCCACTTTTAACATTTCGCCCTCCATGGGCGGTACTGGCATGTAATGGAGAAACTTGTCGAGCCCTGCGTTGATGAACATGAGTCCAAACAGGACTGATAAAACTGTTTTTACGATTTTCATTTTCTTAGTTTTTGATTCACTTAAAGTTAAGTAAAAGCAGGATGAAAAAGCAAGTAGTTATTTTGTGCGATTTGCTATTTCTGCATAAGCTTTTGCTCTCTAAACCTGATAGGAGTGGCTATACTTTTGCTTGCGTCATTTCGACGAGGAACGAGGAGAACTGAAAGAAAGCAACGCTAAATCTGTTCGTTAGTAGTACTTAGCCGATAGATTTCTCTCTGCGTTCGAAATGACGGTAAATAGCAAAAGATAGCCACGAATAGCAGGGCTGAAATAACCGAAGAACAACTATCTTTGCTTTCCAAAAAATATCAGACTAAATCTGAAAATCTACCCTATTTAAAATAGCTGATAAAAAAAATAAAAATATTTAAAGAGGCTTGCAACCTTTGGGGACGATTGTGCATCTACCCTAATACAAGCAAACAAATGAAGGTGGCAAAAACATATACGTTAAATGAGCTGATGGAAGGCTGTAAGGCTGGCAACAGGCAGATGCAGGAAATGCTGTACCGGCAAACTGCATCGAAAATGTTGGCGGTTTGTATGCGATATGCCAAAGATAGAATGGAGGCCGAAGATGTATTGCAGATGGGTTATGTAAAGATTTTCCAAAAGGTAAAGGAGTTTAAGGGAGAGGGTTCTTTTGAGGGATGGATACGCCGCATTATGGTAAATACTGCCATTGAAAGCTATAGAAAAAACCTACGCACTTTAAATGTGGTGCCAATTGAGGATGCTTATGAGCAACCATCTACAGGTTTTGACTTTGGTACTTTAGGGATGCAGGATTTAATGAAAGTAATACAGAAACTGGCCGACGGCTATAGAATGGTGTTCAATATGTACGCCATTGAGGGATATTCGCACAAGGAAATAGCAGAAACATTAGGGATTACAGAAGGAGCAAGTAAATCGCAGCTTTCGCGAGCTAGAGCAATATTGCAACAAGAAATTTTAAAATTGGAGGGCTTTGGTTATGCAACACATGCCGGATAAAGATTTTGATAAGCTGTTTAAAGACAGTTTTATGGATGCGGAGGTAGAACCTTCTGCAGATTTATGGGGAAACATTGCCGAGCAATTGGAACCAAAGAAAAAACGTTCGTTCCCTTTAATGTGGATGGCGGCTGCAAGCGTTGTAGTAGTGGCATCGGTGATGTTATTTACGAAAAGTAGCGATAAGATTTATTTGCAGGGTGCTGCACCAGAAGTAGCTGCGGTAACCTCAACACACACATTGCCAACTGCAACAGTAGCAAATAGTGTGGAGACGACAAAGGTTAGTTCTACTGTTTTATCTGATGCTGGGGTGAGCAATCGTCGTTTGGTGAGAAAAACATTAGCTAAAGGAGCTGTCGCTAAAATTGAGGTTAGCCAAGAAAAAAGTTTTGCAGCCGTGCAACCATCTGAAAAGAATGAGCATCTACCTATTAAAAGAAGCGAAGTAAAGCCTTTGGATGTTACGCCAGTAGAAGAAAAAGTTGATCGTAATAACGATGCTAGGATGATTGTTCTAGCGGATAATACAAAAAAAGTGGCGACTGATAATGGGGATATGATAGAGGAATCCAGCGAAAGCAAGAAAGGCATCCGCAACATGGGGGATTTGATTAATTACGTGGTTGATAAAGTAGATAAAAGAGATCAAAAGTTAATTAAGTTTAATACAGATGATGATGATAACTCATCGATAATTGGACTGAACATTGGGTTCTTGAAATTGAATAAAAAAAATAAATAGGATCAGGATTTAAGGATTTGCAGGATGGACAGGATTACATTGCAACTTTTAAACCTTGTAACCTTAAAACAATATAAACACACACAAATGAAACATCTAATTTTAAAAGCAGTATTGGTAAGCGGACTTACTTTTCTGGCAGCAGGAACTTTAAAAGCACAAGAAGAAGTTAAAGAGGTAAAAGATAGCGTTAAACGCAAAAAGTTTGAAATTAACTATGGCGTCGGTATCACCATTGGTGAGAAAAAAGATAGCACAGGTAAGGTTGACCAAAACAAGGGTCGTTTTGTAGGTGGCATTACTTTCACTCGTTTAGACATTGGTTTTTCTAAGTTGGTAGATAATGGTAGCTTTTCGTTATCGCCAGTGAACGATTTTTTAGACTACAAACCTTGGAAAACCAGTACGCTTTCTTTTGATGTATTGCAGTTTGGCTACAGATTTAACAACCATTTTAAAGTTTATTTGGCAGGAGGTTTCGATTGGACGCATATCCGTTTAGATAGAGATATCACCATTCAAAAGAACAAACCAACTTTAGAATATACTGAAGATGACATTATGTACAGCAAAAACCGTTTTTCTAGTAGCTATGTGCATTTTCCTTTGAACTTTGAATTTAGAACTAAAGAAAATAACCACGGTAAACGCGTTAGATTTGTAATAGGACCAGAAGTTGCATTTTTGCTAAGTGGTAAGGTGAAGCAAATAAGTGATGAGTTGGGTAAAGTAAAAGTGAAAGATGATTATCACTTTACACCTTTCCGTTACGGTGGTGCAGTTAGAATTGGTTACGGAGGTATCGGTGTTTTTGCAAAATATTATGCTAACGATATGTTCGATACCGATGCTCAAAAAGGTTTAAAAAATATGTCGTTTGGTATTACTTTCGGTCTTAATTAAAACATTAAGAAGTTAAGAAAATTTAAGGGCTTAATTATTCTTAACTTCTTAATGGTAAAAAAATACACACACAAATAAAACCAATCCTGTTTCTGTAAAAAGAGGCAGGATTTTTTTTAAGTCCGAAAGTCGGAGAGTGATTAGTCCGCAAGCCAAAATGCTTAAATAATAGCTATTGCCTAAACTAACTTTTTAACTTTTCCATCTTTCAGACTTTCCTGACTTTCGGACTTCATTACTTCCCGACTTTCTTTATCTTTACATCCGTGAGTGAACAAATTTTAAGCATCCAGCATTTAACCAAGCAGCACCAAGCCGAACAATTATCGGGTATCTCAAATGTCAGTTTTGATATCAACAAAGGTGAAATTGTAGCCATCATTGGAGAAAGCGGAAGTGGAAAATCAACCCTGTTAAAATCTATTTACGGATTATTGAAAGTTGATGAAGGTGAAATCATTTTTAATGGTAAGCGTGTAAAAGGGCCAGATGAGCAACTCATTCCTGGTCACGCTGAAATGAAAATGGTGACACAAGATTTTTCGTTGAACATCTACGCAAAAGTTTACGATAATATCGCGTCGCAGCTTTCTAATACCAATGTAGCTTTAAAGCAGCAGAAGACCATGGAAGTAATGGAACATCTGCGCATTACCGCACTTAAGGATAAGAAGATTATTGCTCTAAGTGGCGGAGAACAGCAACGTGTAGCTATTGCAAAGGCTTTGGTAAGCGATACTAAAGTTTTATTATTGGATGAACCTTTCTCACAAGTTGACGCTATATTGAAAAACCAATTACGTGCTGATATCAAACGATTGGCAAAAGAGACTGGACTAACCATTATCATGGTTTCTCATGATGCTACCGATGGTTTATTTATGGCCGATCGTTTGGTCATCTTGAAGGAAGGTAAATTATTGCAAGAAGGGAAACCTAGGGAGGTTTACAATCAACCAAGCAGCACTTATACTGCTAAAATGTTGGGCAATGCCGTAGTGCTTTCTAAAAAAGAAGCGCAAGCTTTAGAATTAAAAGTAACTGGCGAACAAGTTTGTTTTTATCCAGAATGGGTAGAACTGAAAGCGAGCTGGTCGGCGAAAAAATTTAATGTAAGAGATATTTACTACAAAGGTTTTTACGATGAACTGCTATTGGAGAGAAATGGTGTGCACATTAGGGCTTTGCAGTTAAATAGCGGCGAGCATAAAAAAAACGACCAAGTGTATGTAAACATTGGTCGTTTTTTAGAGTTTTAATCTTATTAATTAGGCTCGTATTCGGATGGAACGACAACGACTTTTACAAATACGTTATAGTTTGGGGGTACGCTATTAGTTAGATTATTTGTGTCTTGTACATCAAAGCTAATTCCACCATTATAAAGTTCATAACTATATGCACTATAATTAAACGTGTAAGGTAGTTGGATAAAACTGCTAGTTGTTAGTGGATGTTCAAAGTATACCATTACACCTTCATCATCTAATGTAATACCGTCAAATTTTTTATTAACCCAAGTTGCTGTAAAACTTCCGTCTGCATTTCTCTTCCAATCTGTAGATTTGATTTCGTAGTTGTAAGTTTTCGCTTTTAATTCTTGAGTGATGTAAGTGTCTTTCTTGCATGACGCCAAACCTAGTGTGGCAACGCAAAGGAGGAGTAAAGCTAGTCTTTTCATGTTGTGTGTTTGTTAAATTGGTTTGCGAAACTCCTTCCCTGTTAAAGAGGATTTTCAAATTTCATTTGTGTGTTGTTTAGCATGTATCAAAACTATTGCCAAAAAAATGTAAACGTTGTCCGCAAAATGAAAAAATATTGAACAAATAATTATATATATTGTTTTTAATGGTTTTAGGCTGTTTTTTAATGTTTTGTAACAAAAATATACAGTAATGTTTTTATCGTATTTACTTTCATTCGCATCAGAACGAATAGTTTTTTGGATAACATTTAATGGCGTAAATAAAAATAGGAGACAATTTTTTGTCTCCTACCTCGTAGTATATAATTATAGAAAAGTTTTGTTTGCTCAAGTCGTCATTGCTTCGTACATCGCAATGGCGATATAATGCTTAAACCAAATACTCGAATAAAGTCGCATCTTGGTTCAGTTCAATTACATCAAACTTGAAGTCTTTCATTCGCTGTAATAAGCTTGGATAGTCATTTTTATCCATCAGCTCTATACCAACTAAAGCAGGGCCGTTTTCTTTATTTGTTTTCTTGATAAACTCAAAACGGGTAATATCATCATGTGGACCTAAAACTTCGTTCACAAACAGCTTTAAAGCTCCTGGACGCTGCGGGAAACGCACAATGAAATAATGCTTCAATCCTTCGAAAAGTAACGACTTCTCTTTGATTTCCTGCATGCGCTCGATATCGTTATTACCGCCACTAACCACACAAACAACTGTCTTACCCACAATCTGGTCTTTTACCTGCTCTAATGCGGCTACAGATAACGCTCCCGCAGGCTCAACTACAATCGCGTCTTCGTTATAAAGCTTTAAGATAGTTGTACAAATCTGTCCTTCCGGAATTAGATAGGTAGAACTCAGTAAATCGCTGCAATATTTGTAGGTAATCCAGCCCATTCTTTTTACCGCTGCACCATCTACAAAACGTTCGATGTTTTCTACGGTTATTGGGCCACCGTTTTTTAAAGCTTCACTTAAAGATGGTGCACCTAAAGGTTCCACTCCAAAAACCTTAACGCTAGGTTTCACCGTTTGTAGGTAAGCGGTAACGCCAGAGGCTAAACCACCACCGCCAATTGGCACCACGATAGCATCTAAATCAGGCAAATCCTGATAAATCTCCATCATTACGGTAGCTTGGCCTTCAATTACCTTTTCATCATCAAAAGGAGGAATAAAAGTAGCTGATTTTTGTTCGCTGTAAGCTAAGGCTTCTTTCAAACAATCGTCAAAAGTATCACCTACTAAAATCACTTCTACGCTATCGCCGCCAAACATATTTACCTGCGTAATTTTTTGTTTGGGTGTGATTTCCGGCATAAAAATAACGCCTTTAATACCTAGTTTTTTACATGAATAAGCTACGCCTTGCGCATGATTTCCGGCACTTGCGCATACTACACCATTCTTCAATTGCTCTGGCTTTAGTCCGCTAATTTTGTTGTAGGCGCCTCGTAATTTGTAAGAACGTACAATTTGTAAATCCTCTCGCTTCAAATAAATATTGGCATTGTACTTTAATGAAAGTCCTGCATTAAACTCTAGCGGAGTTCTTTTTACAACACTTTGTAAGGTTGCAAATGCCTGTTCGAAATCGAAAGTATAATCTGTTGTTGTTTCCATTTTCTAAACCCAAAAGGGCTTTATAATTTTATTTTTTGAAAAGCAGTTGCTGCTTTCCATCGGTTGCGATAGCCCTGCTATTCGTTTCAAGTTTTTTGTTGGCTCTGTCATCCTGAGCCTGTCGAAGGATTTTCATTGCCTACAGATGCTTCGATAAACTCAGCATGACACTCAACGGTTGGTTGTGGTAACAAAAAGCTTTCCACTGCTATCAGGTTTGGTTAACTTAAACCAATTTTTCTATGCACGCTTTGCTTTCCTCGCTTTAAGATTGCTTCGTCGTTCCTCCTCGCAATGACGACAACAATAGTACGTTAATACGAGGATGGAAAGGAGTTTCCTTAGCTCAACTTCGTAGCTAAATGTAAAGCCACTAATTGGTTTAAATCATCATCGTTAATACCTTGTTTGCTATCTGCTAAATCTAAAAATGCAGTGTAAGCGATGGCTAAATTTTCTTTATCTAAATTATGACCTAATCTATCTAAATGATGTTTCAACGCATGTCTTCCACTTCTTGCTGTCAATACAATTGTTGCATCAGGGAAACCTACATCTGAAGGTTTGATGATTTCGTAGTTTTCACGGTTTTTTAAGAAACCATCTTGATGTATACCCGAACTATGTGCAAATGCATTGGCACCCACAATAGCTTTGTTTGGCTGCACTGGCATATTCATCAAATTACGCACTTGGTGACTGATTTCGTAAATACCTTGGGTGTTAATGTTGGTATGAAGACCCAATGTTTTGTGAGTTTTCAAAATCATCACTACCTCTTCCATTGAAGTATTACCAGCACGTTCGCCAATACCGTTAATGGTACATTCTACCTGACGAGCACCGTTTTGCAAACCAGCAATAGAGTTAGCTGTAGCTAATCCTAAATCGTTATGGCAGTGGCACGAGATAATCGCTTGGTCAATGTTTCTCACATTCTCTTTTAAATAAAGAATTTTAGAACCGTATTGGTCTGGCAAGCAATAGCCGTTCGTGTCTGGAATGTTCACTACAGTAGCGCCAGCAGCAATTACAGCCTCAATCATTTTTGCTAAGTATTCTATATCGGCTCTACCAGCATCTTCTGCATAAAACTCAACGTCTTCTACATATTTTTTGGCATATTTTACCGCTTCAACTGCACGTTCTAAAATTTCTTCTCTAGTGCTGTTAAATTTGGTTTTAATGTGCATATCAGAAGCACCAATACCAGTGTGGATACGAGGCCTTTTTGCATAACGCAAAGCATCGGCAGCTACATCAATATCGTTTTTATTTGCTCTGGTTAGGGCACAAATAATAGGGTCGTTAACTGCTTTAGAAAGCTCAATTACGCTGTTAAAGTCGCCAGGACTAGAAACAGGGAAACCAGCTTCAATCACGTCTACACCTAGTAGTTCCAACGATTTTGCGATTTCAACTTTTTGAGGAGTGCTCAACTGGCAGCCTGGCACCTGCTCGCCGTCACGCAAGGTAGTGTCAAAAATGTGTACTCTATTTGGGTCGTGTAACATAAGTTTTGGGTTAGGTTATTGTGCTAAATAAGTTAATACTAATTGTCCCATTTCTTGGGTTCCCAACACTTTAGCCGTGTCGGTATTGTTGTCAGCGATATCGCCAGTTCTGTAGCCATCTTTCAATGCTTTGTCAACTGCGTTAACTAAAGTTTTTGCTTCTTCTGGTAGTCCGAAACTGATTTCCAGCATCAGTGCTGCAGATAGGATAGAAGCCAGTGGATTTGCTAAGTTTTTGCCAGCAATGTCATGTGCCGAACCGTGGATAGGCTCGTAGAAACCTACGCCATCACCAACAGATGCAGAAGCTAACATACCCATTGAACCTGCAATTTGCGAAGCTTCGTCAGTAAGAATATCTCCAAAAAGATTAGCAGTTAATACCACATCAAATTTCTTCGGATTTTTAATCAACTGCATGGCTGCATTGTCGATAAACATATGCTCAGTTTCTACATCAGGATATTGTTTGGCAATTTCTTGCACCGTTTCACGCCATAAGCGAGAGCTTTCCAATACGTTCGCCTTATCTACCGAACATAATCTTTTACTACGTTGTTGTGCTGCTTGGTAAGCTTTGTGCGCAATGCGTTCAACTTCATATCTGTGGTAAATCATCAAGTCTGAAGCGGTATTTCTATCTTCAGAACGAGATTTTTCTCCGAAGTAAACATCTCCAGTTAATTCTCTGAAGAATAAAATATCAGTTCCTTGTAGGATATGCGCTTTGATACTCGAAGCTTCTAATAATTCATCGAACAATAGGATAGGACGTAAATTAGCATATAAACCCAGTTCCTTTCTGATTTTTAGTAAACCTTGTTCTGGTCTAACTTTTAGCGAAGGATCGTTGTCGTACATGGCATGGCCGATAGCACCAAATAAAATTGCATCGCTTTTACGAGCTTTTTCTAAAGTTTCATCAGGTAATGGATTGCCGGTAACTTCAATGGCAGCGTGTCCCATTAAAGCTTCATCAAAAGTAAATTCGTGACCAAAGTTTTTTGCGATTTGCGCTAGAGCAGCTTTTCCCCATTGGGTAACTTCTTGTCCAATGCCATCGCCAGGTATTACTAAAATGTATTTCTTCATTTGTTGTATATTTTTTGAGCGTATTCTCGTGTTCTAGTCTTTTTTAGGACGGCCGTCATTTCGAACGCAGAGAGAAATCTAACATCAAGATAAGTCTCGATTTGCTAGATTTCTCCTCGTTCCTCGTTCGAAATGACGGACGTATTTAAGGACTGTACTATACGCTTTCTAATTCTTCTTTGTACGTTTTCTGTTTATAAATATCATTATGTATTACTTCGCCTTTGCTAAGTAATAAGTGGTGAGTTAAATTTTTCGGGAGTTGGTCATCGTTATGCGAAACGTAAATCAAAGTTCTGTTGGTAGTGCACAAACCATCGATCAAGGTGTTGAATTGAAGGGTTTGGTGCGCATCTAAACCTTGGCAAGGTTCATCCAATACTAGCAATTCTGGGTTTTTGATTACCGTTCTCGCTAATAAGACTAATCGTTGTTTACCTAACGGCAGCTGCGATAACAAATCATTTTTATTGGCACTTAAGCCGAAGTATTCGATCAATTCGTCAACCTGCGTACGTTTATGCCAGCCAATTTCTTTGTATAAGCCAATGCTGTCGAAAAAGCCAGAGGCGATGCTTTGCCATACCGTCGCGTTGAAATCGAAGTACCAATGCAACTCTGGAGAGATTAAACCGATGTGCTGTTTAATGTCCCAAATGCTTTCGCCCGAACCACGTTTGTTGCCAAAAAGGTAAATCTCGTTAGCATAAGCTTGTGGATGGTCGCCATTCACCAAACTTAACAAAGTTGATTTTCCAGAGCCGTTGTGACCTTGCAATAGCCATTTTTCACCTGCTTTAATTTCCCAATTTACGTTCTTAAGCACTTGTTTTTCGCCATAGCTGATGTTCACATCCACCATTTTGATCAGCACCTCGCTGCTTGAAGGCGGTGCTTCGTGCAAAAACTCAGGAATGTTTCTTTCTTCGATGACGATAGTACTTCTGGTACAAAAAGTGAAATGTTCTACTAATTGTCCGTCGATGATTTCGCCAAACCTGTTGATGCAAGCTGGAATTTCAGTTTCATTGCTAACTAAGACGATTTGAACGCCATCGCTGGTTACATCATCTAGTAAGTTATTCAAATTTTGGCGGGATTGAATATCTAAACCTGTGTAAGGTTGGTCTAGTAGTAAAAGCTGCGGTTTTGACCATAAGGCTTTAACCAATTGCAACTTTTTATGTTCTCCGCTCGATAATTCTATTAGTTGAGCATTTTTAAGGGCTGCAAAACCTAGGGCTTCTAAAATCGGCTCTGCTTTGGCTAAACTAAGATTGTTTTCTTTAGCGTAGTGCGCTAATTCGGCATTAACGGTTAAGGTATCTTGTACTTGTTGTACATTGTAGCGCTGTTGATAATAAAAGTTAGCGACTCCCTCTACATTTTTAAATTGATACCATTGTGCGATGTATTGGCAGACGGGTTTGGCATCACTTTGCTTATTAAAGCTGACGACAATTTCATCCGTACTTTTTTCTATACCAGCAATAGCTTTTAACAAAGCAGTTTTTCCGCTTCCGCTAGCGCCAGTTAATAACCAATTTTCTCCCTCTTGGATAGTCCATTCCAAATCTCTTAACACGGTTTTGCTACCGTATTTTAAGTTGAAGTTGGAAATGTTTACTATCGATTTGTTCATTTTAATTTTTTTATTCTACGATGTTTTTAAACACATAGACACATAGTTTTTTCTTTGAAGACTTTTCTATTTAACTTTGATAGGTCTATGTTTCTATGTGGTTTTCTTTGTCAGCGCATATGTATTTTGTACTATAAAGTTTTTGGTTGGTATACTCTGTTTTGCTCGTAAGCTTCAATCAAATCTGTCTGGCTGCGAACGAAATCGATATCATCGTAACCGTTGATTAAACAAGATTTTTTGTAAGGATTGATTTCAAAACTTTCTTTAACTCCTGTAGCATCAATGGTCACGGTTTGCTCTTCTAAGTTTACGGTCAATGACGAATTTGCATCTTTAGCAACTTGTGCAAAAATGGCAGCTAAAAACTCCTCGCTTACTTGGATGGGAAGCAAGCCATTGTTTAGCGCATTTCCTTTAAATATATCTGCAAAAAAACTGCTAATGACCACATCAAAACCAGCATCTTGAATAGCCCAAGCAGCGTGCTCACGACTACTACCACAACCGAAGTTTTTACCTGCAACCAATATTTTTCCGCTGTAAGTTGAATCGTTTAGTACGAAATCTGCTTTAGGCGTATTGTCGCCATTGTAACGCCAGTCGCGAAAAAGGTTTTCACCAAAGCCCTCTCTAGTAGTGGCTTTTAAAAACCTAGCCGGAATGATTTGGTCGGTATCTATATTCTCAATCGATAATGGTACTACCGATGAGCTTAATGTTTCAAATTTTTTCATTTACTTACTAGTAATTAGTATTAAGTAGTTAGTATTTAGACTTGTTGAAAGTCCTTATTCCTTTCTCCTTGTTCTTTTATCTTTTCGAAGCTTTTATCCTCAATCTTCTATAATCTGCAGTCCATTCGCCATTTTGAAAATGAGTAGGTTTTAAGATCTCTATCGCTAAGTCTGTTACTGCTTTAGCTTCTTCTTCGTTTAGATTTACAAAAGCATGTTGAGCAAATTGATTAATCCAATTCAGCATTCCATCTTCACCTACTAATTTGGTTGGTCTATCAAAAAGCCAAATTTGCTCTGCTTCAAAGCCTGTAGACTCTAGCAAAGTAGCGTAATGACTAATTGATGGAAAGAACCAAAAATTAGAAATCACTCTGTGCTCTAATTGCAATTGTTTAGCTGCATTTTCTATAGCATCTACAATGGTTTTGATATTTCCTTTTCCACCAAACTCAGCGACTAGGCGGCCGCCATGTTTTAGACTTTTGAAAATGCCACGTAACAATCCTTTTTGGTTTTCAATCCAATGAAAAGTGGCATTGCTAAATACAGCATCAAACTCTCTATTGTAATCTAGTTGTGAAGCATCTTTTTGCTCAAAATGGATGGTAGGGTAGGTTTGTTTCGCTAATTCAATCATCTCTGCCGAAGCATCAACTCCTGAAACCGTTGCGCCACTCTCTTGAATTTTAGCAGCTAAATCACCAGTTCCGCAACCTACATCTAAAATATTTTCGCCTGCTTTGGCATCCAACCATTGTAAAACATCAGCTCCGTAATCAGATACGAAACGATGTTGTTCGTTGTAAAGCTTGCTGTCCCAATGTATTTCTGGCATAATGCTAGTTTTTTAGTTGTTTCGTTTTTAGTTTTTTAGAGCTTAGTCCTTACTCTTTGTTTTTTCAGCTTTGGTATTTTTATCCCGACAAATCGGGATTTCGCTACGCTCAACTTTCTACTTTTTCAAAATGTTCTACTGTAGGAAATGGATCATAAAAATGATGTAATAAAGCTTTCCATTCCTGATATTCGGCAGAGCCTCTGAAGCCTACAGTATGTGCTTCCAAATCTGTCCAATTCACCAATAAGATGTATTTGGTAGGATCCTCCATACATTTTTGAAGCTGATGCGAAATGTAACCTTCCATACTTGCAATAATTCGTTGCGCTTTAGCAAAAGCAGCTTCAAATTCTGTAGTTAGGTTTGGGATTACATTTAATATGGCAACTTCTAAAATCATATTTATTCTCGTTGGTTGGTTGTTTCGTTCGTTAGTTTTTGGATTAGGTTTCGGCAGCTTTTACTGACCACTGATACCTGACCCCTAATCACTAAGCTTCCAACAACTCCCTTACATCAGTAATCTTTCCAGTTACAGCCGCAGCGGCAGCAGTCAATGGACTTGCCAGCATTGTTCTAGCATTTGGTCCTTGGCGACCTTCAAAGTTCCTGTTCGAAGTAGAAACGCAATATTTTCCTGCCGGAATTTTATCTTCGTTCATACCCAAACAAGCCGAGCAGCCTGGTTCACGTAGTTGGAACCCCGAAGCTTCAAACACTTTATCTAAACCTTCTGCTATGGCTTGTGCTTCTACTTGCTTAGAACCTGGAACAATCCAAACTTCTACATTTTCTGCTTTCTGCTTGCCTTTTACAAACTCAGCAACTGCACGTAAATCCTCGATACGAGAATTGGTACAACTACCAATGAAAACATAATCTACAGGTTTGCCTAATAAACTTTCGTCATCGGCAAAGCCCATATAATCTAAAGCTTTTTTGTAAGATACTTGCTCCGTTTCTGGTTGAGCAGTAGTGGCTGGAATATGATCAGCAATACCGATACCCATTCCAGGATTAGTACCGTAAGTAATCATTGGCGCAATGTCAGCAGCATCGTAAGTTAGTACTGCATCAAATTTTGCGTCATCATCACTGTACAAAGTTTTCCAGTAAGCTAAAGCTGTATCCCAGTCTTCACCATGTGGTGCAAATTTTCTGCCTTTCACATATTCAAAAGTAGTTTCGTCTGGCGCAATTAAGCCACCACGAGCACCCATTTCGATACTCATGTTGCAAACCGTCATGCGGGCTTCCATGCTTAGAGAACGGATCGCCGAACCAGCAAACTCTACGAAATAACCAGTACCACCAGCGGCAGAAATTTTAGCGATGATGTAAAGGATGATGTCTTTTGCGCCAACACCTTTTCTCAACTCGCCATTCACTTCAATTTTCATAGTTTTTGGTTTCGATTGTTGCAAACATTGCGTTGCAAAAACCTGCTCCACTTGTGAGGTACCGATACCAAAAGCGATAGCGCCAAAAGCACCATGGGTAGAAGTGTGACTATCGCCACAAACCATTGTTTTTCCTGGCAAGGTAATACCCAATTCTGGACCAATTACGTGTACAATCCCTTGAAAAGGATGACCTAAGCCGTAAAGCTCTACGCCAAATTCAGCGCAGTTTTTGGTCAACATATCTACCTGATATCTCGAAAGTTCTTCCTTGATCGGTAAATGTTGGTCTAAAGTAGGCACATTATGGTCTGCCGTTGCCACAGTTTGCTGCGGACGGAAAAGTTTCAAGCCACGTTTTCTTAAACCATCAAAAGCCTGAGGCGAAGTAACCTCGTGAATTAAATGCGTATCAATGTACAAAATATCAGGAAAGCCTTCTTCACGTTTCACTACGTGAGCATCCCATATTTTTTCTACTAATGTTTTCGCCATCTTTTATAAATTATTATATAGTTAGTTTGTCAGTCTGAGCTTGTCGAAGACTTCTCTGTAAAATTAGAAAAGAATTCCTTCGACAAGCTCAGGATGACATTCTTTTTTTATTTTATGCTGTCTTAATCGACTTCATTGCAGTCATTGCTTTACGCAATTTTCTACCTATAACCTCTACTTGGTGGTCACGTAAAATTTCATTGATAGCAACTAATTCAGCGTTATCAACCGAACCATCTTTACCCTCGTTAAAGTTTTTGCCTACTAAATCAGTATCAACCGTTTTCATGAAATCCGTTAATAAAGGCTTACAAGCTTGGTCAAATAAATAACAACCGTACTCCGCAGTATCAGAAATTACACGGTTCATTTCGAACAATTTCTTACGAGCAATGGTGTTGGCAATCAGTGGAGTTTCGTGTAACGACTCGTAGTAAGCACTTTCTGGTTTAATACCAGCTTCAACCATTGTTTCGAAAGCCAATTCTACACCAGCTCTTACGAAAGCTACCATTAAAGTATAGTTGTCGAAATATTCTTGCTCGCCAATTTTCACATCACCAGCAGGTGTTTTTTCGAAAGCGGTTTCACCAGTTTCAGCTCTCCATTTCAACAAGTTCACATCGCCATTAGCCCAATCAGCCATCATCGTGCTTGAGAACTCACCGCTCATGATATCGTCTTGGTGTTTTTGAAACAATGGACGCATGATATCTTTCAATTCCTCAGAAATTTTGAAAGCTTTAACCTTAGCTACATTGCTCAAACGGTCCATCATACCACTTACTCCACCATGTTTCAAAGCTTCAGTAATTACTTCAACTCCGTATTGTACCAATTTAGAAGCATAACCAGCATCAATTCCTTTTTCAACCATTTTGTCGAAAGAAAGGATAGATCCAGTTTGTAACAAACCACATAAAATAGTTTGCTCGCCCATTAAATCAGATTTTACCTCAGCCACGAAAGATGATTTCAATACACCAGCTCTGTGACCACCAGTACCTACGCAATAAGCCTTAGCTTGTGCCAAACCTTTACCTTCATGGTCGTTTTCTGGGTGAACCGCAATTAACGTTGGTACACCAAAACCTCTTAAATACTCAGCTCTAACCTCAGAACCAGGGCATTTAGGAGCCACCATAATTACAGTAATGTCTTTACGGACTTGCATACCTTCTTCCACAATGTTAAAACCGTGCGAATAAAGTAGCGTAGAATTTTGTTTCATCAATGGCATTACCGCATTAACCACCGAAGTATGTTGCTTATCTGGCGTAAGGTTAATTACCACATCAGCAGTTGGAATTAATTCTTCATAAGTACCAACTTTGAAATTGTTGTCGGTAGCATTTTTCCAGCTATCTCTTTTTTGCTCGATAGCTTCCTTACGCAAAGCATAAGATACATCCAAACCGCTGTCTCTCAAGTTTAAACCTTGATTTAAGCCTTGAGCGCCACAACCTACAACTACCAATTTTTTGCCTTTTAATGCATTTACGCCATCCAAAAACTCATCGTTAGCCATGAAATCGCATACGCCTAATTGGTTCAATCTTTCTCTAAGTGGTAATGTGTTAAAATAATTTGCCATTGTTCTATTTAGTTTTTGTGATACAATTGAGTATCTAAGATTTATTGTTTTATTGGTTAATTTTTTATTGTTCTTTCGGTACTATTATTCTTTGCGCTTTAATCCTTGCTTTTTTTTGTAAAGCATGGTTCTGTGTGCTTCGGTTATTGTTGTCCCGCTTTTCGCTTCAATCTTTTTGTTGGCACTGCTGTTAATCATTGTCATGCTGAGTTTATCGAAGCATCTATTAACAACCAATCCTTCGACAAGCTCAGGATGACACGAACAAAAAGTATTTCCGCTTCAATCGGGTTTAGTTTTGTCGAGTTAGCAGTTCTTTTGTTGCTCCGTCATTTCGAACGAGGAACGAGGAGAAATCTAGCAATTAGGTTTTAGGAGTTAGATTTCTCTCTGCGTTCGAAATGACGAACGGAACTGCTACATCGTAAAAATTTTCTCGCCCTTATCCAAGAACTCGTTTTCTACACGTTCTTCTCCAGGCTCGTCCGCTTCAAATTCTTTCAGCTTTTCGTGGAAACCAGCACTGTCTTTAATAATGGCAACTCTCGCTGAGCGAACAAATTCAATTAATTCATAAGGCTCCAATGCTTTCACCAAAGCATCCGTTTCTTCTTTGTGCCCAGTTACCGAAAAAACAGTATAATCTTTGCGAATTACTACCGCAGTTGCGCCGTATTGTCTCAATAAACGTTCTACTGTTACTTTTTCGGTAATCTCTTCCGTAGATACTTTGTAAAGAGCCAATTCTTGCCAAATTATTTCGCTATCAGTATTAAAATAAACTTTTAAAACCTCTACTTGCTTCTCAATCTGACGAGCTAATTTTCTCACTACCTCATAACTTTCGTTAATTAAAATAGTAAAACGGTGTATGCCTGCAATCTCCGATGGAGAAGTGTTCAAGCTATCAATGTTAATTTTTCTTTTCGAAAATATAATCGAAATACGGTTCAATAAACCAACTCTGTCTTCAGCATAAACTGTGATGGTGAAATCCTGTTTGCCTTCGTAGTCGGGTTGGCTTTCTATGTATTTTATCGTGTCGTTAGTACTCATTTTTCTTGGATTAAGGATGAAGGAACAAGGATAAAAGACATAATGTCTATACTCTAATCTTTATTCCTTGTTCTTTGCTCTTTTATCTTAATTATTTCAATCTAATTTCACTTACGCTCATTCCTTGCGGAACCATTGGGAAAACATTATTCTCTCTACCAACCATTACTTCCAATAGGTAAGAACCTTCGTGGTTTATCATGGTTTCTAGTGCTTTTCTCAAATTCGCACGCTCGTCAACTTTGTCAGCTTCTATATAATAAGCTTTTGCTAAAGCCACAAAATCAGGACTCGTGATGTTTACAAATGAATAGCGTTTATCATGGAATAACTGTTGCCATTGACGCACCATCCCTAAAAAGCGATTGTTTAAAATCAAGATTTTTACCGCTGCGCCGAACTGCATAATGGTACCTAATTCTTGCGGTGTCATTTGGAAACCTCCATCGCCAATAATGGCAATAACCGTTTTATTTGGTGCTCCATATTTAGCGCCAATGGCTGCAGGTAAACCAAAACCCATGGTACCTAAGCCACCAGAAGTTACGTTGCTACGGGTGTTGTTAAATTTGGCGTAACGGCAGGCAACCATCTGGTGCTGACCAACATCAGTTACAATTACTGCATCTCCACCACAAATCTCGTTGATGTTTCTTAACACTTCACCCATGGTCATTTCTTCGCTGGTTGGGTATAATTCTGGAGTAATGACTTGATCTATCTCCTGCTGGTTGTAATCTCTAAATTGAGCAACCCAAGCTTCGTGCTTACTTTCGTTTACTAAGTTGGTTAAAATAGGAAGTGTTTCCTTACAATCGCCCCAAACACCAACTTCAGCCTTTACGTTTTTGTCAATTTCAGCAGGGTCAATATCTAAGTGAACCACTTTTGCTTGCTTCGCATATTTATCTAAACGGCCAGTTACACGGTCATCGAAACGCATTCCTATAGCAATTAAAACATCACATTCATTGGTTAAAACGTTTGGTCCGTAATTACCATGCATACCTAACATACCTACGTTTAAAGGATGATCGGTTGGAATAGCACCTTCGCCCATAATTGTCCATGCAGCTGGAATGCCCGTTTTCTCTATAAAAGCTTTAAATTCCTGTTCTGCAGTTCCTAAAATCACGCCCTGACCAAAAAGTACAAATGGTTTTTTGGCTTCGTTAATCAGTTTTGCTGCCTGTTCAATAAACTCAACCCTAACTTTTGGTTTAGGTCTGTAGCTACGGATATGGTTACACTTCACATAAGCTTCAAATTCCTCGATTTGTAATTGTGCATTTTTGGTAATGTCAATCAATACAGGACCTGGTCTGCCACTTTTAGCAATGTAAAAAGCCTTTGCTAAAACTTCAGGGATTTCCTTTGCATCAGTAATTTGGTAGTTCCATTTAGTTACTGGTGTGGTGATGTTAATTACATCAGTTTCTTGAAAAGCATCAGTACCCAAAAGGTGTGCAAATACCTGTCCGGTGATACAAACTAAAGGTGTACTGTCAATTTGCGCATCGGCTAAGCCTGTTACCAAGTTGGTAGCGCCTGGGCCGCTGGTCGCAAAACAAACACCCACTTTTCCGCTGGTGCGTGCATAGCCTTGTGCAGCATGGATGCCACCTTGTTCGTGGCGTACCAAAATATGCTCTAGCTTATCAGCATAGTCGTAAAGGGCGTCGTAAATTGGCATAATGGCACCGCCTGGGTAGCCAAAAATTGTACTCACACCTTCTTCAATTAGGCCATTCAACAACATTTGCGAACCCGAACCTTTAAAAGTAGGGGAGCTTGTTGTTACCTTTTTCGTCTCTGTATCTTGTAAGGTTTCCATATTTCTATGTTTTATGGTTTTGGTCAATTTGTAATTCCTAAAAGGAATTAAGGTTCTTTATTTTTTATCGATTTTAAAACCGATTTTTTCTCTGTCTTTCCACTTTAGTTGCGCAATCTTCTCATCTAATAAATTATCCATTGCATCATAAAGTTCGTTTAACTGTACATCATGTTCTCCAATGCGCTCTTTAATCTCTGTTAACTGTTCGTTGATGTTGCTTTGCTTCAGTAAAATTTTTCGAATGTCAACGAAAGCTCTCATAATGGCGATGTTCATTTCGATTGCTTTATCACTTCTTAAAACCCCGCTTAGCATGGCTACACCTTGCTCGGTAAAAGCATACGGTGTTATACTAGTGTTCCTTTTGCTCTGGCCCATCATCACAATTTGTGATGATTGATTATTTTCATCGTATGCGGTCACAATTTGTGACCGCATACTTTCCCATTCCTTTGGTGAAAGCCTAAACATAAAATCATCTGGAAAACGTTGTATGTTTCTTTTCACGGCTTGATTTAACACTTTTGTTTCAACTTCGTAAAGAGACGCTAAATCAAAGTCGAGCATTACTCGCTCTCCTCTTATTTCATATATCCGGCTTTGAATACTTTTGATGATTTGCATAACTATTATTTTTCAAGCGTAGATTTTGAAAAGGTTTTACATTTCGTCGGTTACACAACCGCTAGCAGCATCTGAAACTGTTTTTGCATATTTATAAAGCACGCCTTTGGTAACTTTTAAAGCAGGTTGTGTATAATTTTTTCTTCGCTCTGCGATAACTTCTTCGCTCACTTGTAGACTAATTACGTTGTTTACTGCATCAATTAAAATACTGTCTTCATCTTCTACTAAGCCAATTAAACCACCTTTGTAAGACTCTGGTGTAATATGACCAACCACAAAACCGTGTGTACCACCAGAAAAACGACCATCAGTAATTAAAGCAACAGATTTACCCAAGCCAGCACCAATAATTGCCGAAGTAGGTTTCAACATTTCTGGCATTCCAGGAGCACCTACGGGACCAGAATTTTTAATAACGATGACATCGCCAGGTTTTACACGACCGCTAGAAATACCAGCGATTAAATCATGTTCACCATCAAATACACGAGCTGGACCTTCAAATTTTTCACCTTCTTTTCCAGAGATTTTCGCTACAGAACCTTTTTCGGCCAAGTTTCCGTACAAAATTTGCAAGTGACCTGTAGCTTTAAGTGGCTCGCTCAATTTTTGAATAATTTTTTGATCGTAGTCCATAATTGACTTAACGTCAGCCAAATTCTCTGCTACTGTTTTACCAGTTACTGTTAAACAATCACCGTGTAACAAGCCTTCATTTAATAAATATTTCAGTACTGCCGGAATACCACCATATTGATGTAAATCTTGCATTAAGTATTTTCCACTTGGTTTAAAATCTGCTAAAACTGGTGTTACATCGCTCATACGTTGGAAATCATCTTGTGTAATTTCTACGCCGATGGCTTTTCCCATTGCAATAAAATGCAAAACTGCGTTGGTACTTCCCCCTAAAATGATAATTGAACGAATGGCATTTTCAAAAGCCTTACGGGTCATGATATCCGAAGGTTTAATGTCTTTCTCTAAAAGGATTTTGATGTATTTGCCCGCTTCTAGACACTCTTGTTTTTTCTCCTCGCTAATTGCAGGGTTAGATGATGAATAAGGTAAACTCATTCCCAAAGCCTCAATAGCAGAAGCCATCGTATTTGCGGTGTACATTCCACCACAAGCACCAGCACCTGGGCAAGTATGTTTAATAATGCCTTGATAATCATCTTCTGATAGATTGCCACAGATTTTCTGTCCCAAAGCTTCAAAAGCAGAAACGATGTTCAATTCTTCACCTTTGTAATGCCCTGGAGCAATTGTGCCACCGTAAACCATAATTGATGGGCGATTTAAACGAGCCATCGCCATAATAGCACCTGGCATATTTTTATCGCAACCTGGAATAGAAATTACTCCATCGTAGTATTGTCCACCACAAATAGTTTCAATACTATCCGCAATTACATCACGACTAACCAACGAATAACGCATTCCCTCAGTTCCATTGCTCATGCCGTCACTTACACCAATGGTATTAAAAGTAAGACCTACCAAGTCGTTATTCCAGACACCTTTTTTAACCACTGCTGCTAAATCATTCAAGTGCATGTTACAAGTGTTGCCATCATAACCCATACTTGCAATGCCCACTTGAGCCTTTGCCATATCGGCATCAGTTAAACCAATTCCGTAAAGCATAGCTTGTGCTGCGGGTTGTGTTGGGTCTTGTGTAAAAGTCTTACTGTATTTGTTTAATTCCATTTATATTGTTGTTTGTTCTGTTCAATTCAAAAAAAAACCGCCTCTTTTTGGGAGGCGGTTTCGCTATAGTATCTTTTTCACTATATACAACGATTGCCTTCCCTCCGGTGAGGAATAATGATAATGTTGTTAATAATGACTGTGTTCAATTGCATGTTTTGTTACTTCGAACCCAAACATACTAACAAATTATCAAGAATAGAAATTAAATGATTACTTCATAATTCACTTTTTCTAATACCAAATTTTTATAAGCTCTTTGTAAAGTAGCACCAATGCTATCTCTCCATCTCTGTCTGTAAACGGTTTCGTCTATAGTGTGGATACCCACTACTTCAACTGCTGTTCCGCAGAAAAAGGCGCTATCTGCATCTTTTAGAAAATCAACTGTGATTTCCTTTTCGATTACTTCGATGTCTAATACCTTGCAAAGTTCTATTATAGTAGCTCTTGTAATTCCTGGTAAGATGTTTCCTTTAGCTGGTGTATATAATTTTCCACCTTTTTCAAAAAAGACATTAGCTCCTGGTGCTTCAGCTACCTTTCCATTTGCATCTAATAATAGTGCCTCATCAAATCCATTATTCTTCGCATCAGTCGTTGCTAAAATAGAATTCACATAATTGCCACTTATTTTAGCTTCAATCTTTGTAGATTTTGGGTTAGGACGCTCGAAAGGAGAGATGCAAACTTTTAACTGTCTATCGCCAAGGTAAGCCGCCCATTCCCATGCGCACAGCATTATGGATACTTTTTCGGGAGCAACCAAAGTCATTTGTGGTTCGCTAAAAACCAAGGGACGGATATAAGCATCTTTTAAATTATTTAGTTCGAGCAGTCGGTAAGTTTGTCTAATTAGATCCTCGATGTTCCATTTAAATGGAATGCCGGTCAACTCGCATGAGCGCTTTAACCTTTCGTAGTGTTCTCTGGCCTTAAAAATACGAGTGGCATTGTGGGTTTTATAAGCCCTAATACCTTCGAATGCTGCAAAGCCATAGTGCAACGATTGACCATATAAGTCAGTCTTTGCTTCTGTGGCTTTTACAAATTGGCCATCTAGATAAATTACCGTGTTCGAATTGTAATAATTCATTTTTGTTTTTTTAATTGTGTCTTCAATGGTGATGAAGCATCATGACTTTTGTAAAATCGCGATGGTTTTATTTTGTTTAAAAAAGCGCCCCAGTTTTTTAGAAAGGGGCGCTCATTTTGATGTTACTCAATATTTATAACGAACCCTTGCACTTTTTAAGGAGTAGCACATTAAGCAGCAGTACCAGTGTCAAGTTGACTTGGTTAATACTATTATTTGCTACAATTAAATTCATGTGAACTGGGGTTTAATTATCTCGTTGTTTATAAATACCAATTTAGTATTTGGTTCAAAAAATAGCAACAGAAAAAGGAAAATAATTTTTTAAGTATTAAATTTTGATATTTTAATCTTTGTAAAAATTATATATCGTATAATTCGCAATTTGGTAGGTGATGCAATGCAAAGCGTAGACCGAATATGAAAACGGTATTTGGTATAAATATTATGCTTGCATTGTATTTAGTAGAATTTCGGCGTAAAAGTGAGAAATGTCATTAAAAAATGTGAAATCTGCCTATAAATAGCTGATGATCTTAGATGGTGTTTTTTTGAATGAACCGAATTAAAAATTTAGCTTAATTCTTGTAGTGTTAAGCGGATTGCAAATCTGCAGATAGTTCGTTCGATGTAGTAAATGTCGAACAGCATGTTTTCGAACGTTCCTAATTTCAAATCCGAAGATAGCTCGCTCAATATTGCAGATGTTGAGCAGCATAAAGACAGCATTATTTCTAAAATTGCTTTCTGGCAACTTATGTCTATCTATCAAATAACCTCAAGTATTTACTCGGTACCAATCTTTTCCATTCTGGATGTCTTTTAACGTAAGCAAAAACCAATGGGCATAAAGGAATAAGTTGGTAAGTGTTTTCTTCAAGGTAAACAAGTGTCTTTTCAATCAATGCTGTAGCTACGCCTCTGCCAGCCAATGCTTCTGGGCTTTCTGTATGAATGAGCTTGATGATTTTATCTACTTCTTCATATTCAATAAACGCAATGTGTCCATCTACTGTTAATTCGAAACGTTTGGTTTCTTCGTTTTTGACCAATGGTAGGGTTAGGAATTCTTCTTTCATTACTTTTTCGTTTAAGTGATATGAACGAAGTTAGAAAGAAAGGTTTTGGTTTGGGTTGATGTATGGTAATTAAACGTTAACAAGTTGCGCATAAAAAAGTAGATGCCTCAATATGAATTTTGTCGAATAAGCATCGCTCTATATTGTCTCTATTTGCACAGTCAATCCAAAGATTTCTCCACAAGGTCGAAATGACGGCAAATTGTTGTGAAACAAAAAGCCCCGAACTTTCGTTCAGGGCTTTCGATAATTTGTCGTCTTAACTTAAGCTACAACGGCTTCAGCTAAAACAATAATTTTATTATCCAGTACTTCAACTACACCACCTTTAATGTTGTAGATGTTTTCGCCCTTTGCTTCTTTTACAATCACAGGTCCATCTTCTAAAGTAGAAATGATAGGAGCGTGGTCTCTTAAAATTTGAAAAGAACCCAAAGTTCCAGGAACGGTAACCGCAGTTACTTCACCTTCGAAAACTTTCTTATCTGGAGTTAATATTTCTAAGTTCATTTTTTTAGTAGTTAGTATTTAGTAATTAGCTTTTAGACCAATTCACTAAATGAATTAAAAAGGTAGTACTTAGGCTAAAGAGTTATCTATATTCTAAGTACTAACTACTATATACTAATTAGCTTCTGCCAATAATTTTTTACCTTTTTCAATAGCATCTTCAATGCTACCAACTAAGTTAAATGCAGCTTCTGGATATTCATCAACTTCACCATCCATGATCATGTTAAATCCTTTGATAGTGTCTTTAATGTCAACCAATACACCTTTTAAGCCTGTAAATTGCTCAGCTACGTGGAAAGGTTGAGATAAGAAACGTTGAACACGACGAGCTCTTGATACTACTAATTTATCTTCCTCAGATAATTCGTCCATACCTAAGATCGCAATGATATCTTGTAATTCTTTGTAACGTTGTAAAGTTTCTTTCACACGTTGTGCAGTGTTATAGTGCTCATCACCTAGAACAGCAGGAGAAAGGATACGAGAAGTAGAATCCAATGGATCTACCGCAGGATAAATACCTAACTCAGCAATTTTACGAGAAAGTACTGTAGTTGCATCTAAGTGGGCGAAAGTTGTAGCTGGTGCAGGGTCAGTTAAATCATCCGCAGGTACGTAAACAGCCTGTACAGATGTAATTGAACCACGTTTAGTTGAAGTAATACGCTCCTGCATTAAACCCATCTCAGTTGCCAATGTTGGTTGGTAACCTACCGCAGATGGCATACGACCTAATAGTGCCGATACCTCAGAACCTGCTTGAGTAAAACGGAAGATGTTATCAACGAAGAAAAGGATATCTTTTCCAGCGCCTTCACCATCACCATCACGGAAATATTCTGCAACCGTTAATCCTGATAATGCTACACGAGCACGTGCACCAGGAGGCTCGTTCATTTGACCGAAAACCAATGTTGCTTTAGATTCTTTTAATTTTTCAGTATCAACTGCGTTCAAATCCCATCCACCTTTTTCCATTGAGTGTAAGAATTCGTCACCATAGTTGATTACGCCTGATTCGATAAACTCACGTAGTAAATCGTTACCCTCACGAGTACGCTCACCCACACCTGCGAATACTGATAAACCAGCATAAGCTTTAGCGATGTTATTTACCAACTCCATGATTAATACAGTTTTACCTACACCGGCACCACCGAATAATCCAATTTTACCACCTTTTGCATAAGGCTCTAATAAATCGATAACTTTAATACCTGTGAAAAGTACTTCAGTCTCTGTCGATAAATCTTCAAAACGAGGAGGAGCATTGTGGATAGGGCGACCATCAGTTTTATCAACAGTGTTGATGCCGTCAATGGCTTCACCAACTACGTTAAATAAACGACCTTTAATTTGATCACCAACAGGCATTTTAATTGCTGCACCAGTGTCTACTACATCCATTCCACGAACTAAACCATCAGTAGAGTCCATCGAAATAGCACGAACGCGATCCTCGCCTAAGTGTTGTTGAACCTCAAGAACGATTTTTTGTCCATTCTCTTTAGTAATCTCTAATGCAGAGAAAATTTTAGGTAAAGTGGCATCGTTAACAAAGCTTACATCGACTACCGGTCCTATAATCTGCGCTATCTTTCCAATATTAGGCATATTTTGTATTTGGTAAAATTATAAAAATCAAAATGTTAAAGGCAGTTCTGTGCACCTGCTTTTCGGATGGCAAAGTTATTAAATTTTAATGTAAAATTAATATAGAAATAAAATGTTTTTTAACTTTTAATAAATGATAATTTAGCCGCTATAAAACCACCATGATTTATCGTATACAACTCATGCTCTGCGGCTGATGGAAAACTAAATCATGATCGCTTTATCACAATTAAGAATAAAACTACAGATTTTATGAAAACAGTGTTAGTTACTGGTAGTAATGGGCTTTTGGGGCAGAAAATAACCGAACAAGTTTTGGCCGATGGCAGTGTGAATTTAATTGCAAGTAATAGAGGATTGAATAGATATCCTGTTGCCGAAGGTTATGTTTACGAAACGATGGATATCTTGGATAAGGAACAAGTGAAAACTGTTTTGGAGAAATATCAGCCCGATGCACTTATTCATACGGCGGCAATGACCAATGTAGATACTTGTCACGAAAATAATGAGGCCTGCTGGAATTTGAATGTAGAAGCGACTAAATATTTAGCATCGCTTTGCGAAACTATGGGTATTCATTTTATATATGTATCTACAGATTTTGTATTTGACGGATTAAAGGGGCCTTATAAAGAAGAGGATGAAGCCAAGCCAGTGAGTTTTTACGGCGATAGTAAGTTGGCAGGCGAAAAAATTACCCAACAAATGAAAGGCGATTGGACCATTATCCGCACTATTTTAGTTTATGGTATTTTAAAGGACATGAGTCGAAGCAATATTGTGCTCTGGGCAAAAGGAGCTTTAGAAAAAGGAAATCCTATTAATGTAGTGAACGACCAATGGAGAATGCCTACGCTGGCCGAAGATTTAGCGAAGGCTTGTTTGTTGGCAGTTGAACATAAAGCAAAGGGAATTTACCATATTTCTGGGAAAGATATGATGAGCATCGTAGAATTGGTAAGGCGAGTGGCTGATTTCTGGAATTTGGATAAAAGCTTAATTACCGAAATTAGCTCTGATAGTTTAGGGCAGGAAGCTAAGCGACCAAAAAAAACAGGTTTTATTTTAGACAAAGCAATGACCGATTTGAATTATCAACCTCATAGTTTTGAAGAGGGATTGAAAATCGTGAGTAGTCAGTTGTTAGAAAATTATTAGCTGATGCGATAATGTGCTAATCATCAAATTGAAAAAATATCAAATTATAAACATATGTCATTACAAGTAGGAGATCAAGCTCCAGATTTTAAATTAAAGAATACAGAGCTTAAAGAAGTTTCTTTAGGCGATTTTGCAGGCAAGAAAGTAGTATTGCACTTTTTCCCATTGGCGTTTACAGGTGTTTGCACTACGCAACTTTGCACTATGAGAGATAACTTCGGATATTACGAAGGTTTAAATGCAGAGGTATTAGGCGTTTCAGTGGACTCTCCATTCACCTTGGCGAAATTTAAGGAAGAGCAAGCTTATCAATTTTCGTTGTTGTCGGATTTCAATAAAGAAGTTGCTGGCGCTTACGGTGCATTGTATGAAGATTTTTTAGGTTTGAAAGGTATTGCTAAACGTTCTGCTTTCGTTATCGATGAAGAAGGTAAGATCATTTATGCTGAAGTGTTGGAAGATGCAGGAAACTTACCAGATTTCGCAGCTATTAATAAAGTGGTAGCTGGATAGTTTCAGTCGTCCTTTAAGGATTATTGGAAAGCGGGGTTTTTGCTACTATTTTAGTGCAGCCCCGCTTTTTGTTTATCCCGATGAAATCTGTGCAAGAAGCAGGATACACTTAAAATAATAAAAACAGATGCATAAATCGGGATTCACTTCAATCGGGTTTGACTAACAGATGCCTGTGCAAAAGAAACCTGCATACTGAAACTGACAGGAATGAAAAGCTTCTGATGGATAATCGGGACTTGTAGCGGATAAGAGGGCTGCTTTAGTAAAGATTTACAGGAGCTGATTTTCAAACTTTTAGGATATTTATTGCTTTTCTTTTAAAATATTTCTCATAAAATATTGTGAATTTAAAATTGAAACATTACTTTTGCATTCCGTTAGCGATACGGAAATGCATTTGTAGCTCAACTGGATAGAGCACCTCACTACGGATGAGGAGGTTTGGGGTTCGAATCCCTACAAGTGCACAAACAACTAGTTAAGCCTTGCCGCCCAAGCGGGAAGGCTTTTAATTTTTAAAGACAAACTTAAATGCTCAATTTAGTTCTCTTTGGCCCTCCGGGTGCAGGCAAAGGCACCCAATCTCAAAAGTTAATTGATAAGTATCAATTAGTACACATCTCTACCGGCGACCTTTTTAGAGGCCACATCAAAAACCAAACTCCACTAGGACAACAAGTAAGTAAATTAATTGCAGACGGCGAATTAGTGCCTGATAGTATTACTATTGCCATGTTGGAAGAGGAAGTGGATAAAAATCCAGATGCTAAAGGTTTTATTTTTGATGGTTTCCCTCGTACAGTGCCGCAAGCAGAAGAGTTGGATAAGTTTTTAGAGAGCAAATCATCTAAAATTGATGGAGTAATCGCTTTAGACGTAGATCAAGATGAGCTAACTCGTCGTATTGCCGAGCGTCATAAAATTAGTGGTAGGCCAGATGACGATGCAGAAAAGTTGAAAAAACGTATCGACGAATATTTTACTAAAACTATTCATGTATTGCCTTATTATGAAGGTCAAGATAAATTGATTAAGGTAAATGGTATCGGCGAAATAGAAGTTATCTTCAGTGACCTGTGTAAGGTAATCGATAACTACTAAATGTATGAATTAGCTAATTTGATGATTTGAAAATTAGCTAATAAGAAATAAAGCATCCGTATAAAATACATTAGTTATTTTTGCGGATGTTTGTTTTTATAAAGGTTTAACCACTAAGTCACAAAGAACACTAAGATTGTTATAGTAGGCTATTGGATTAAAAATTAAAATAAGAAAACAAGAAGGATCTTAGCTGGGTTCAAAAATATCAGCTAATCATCACATTCACTAATCATCACATTCACTACTATGTCTCAAGGTTCCAATTTTGTTGATTATGTAAAAATCTGCTGCCGTTCTGGTAAAGGGGGTGCAGGTTCGGCGCATTTACATCGTGATAAGCACACGGCCACTGGTGGTCCAGATGGTGGTGATGGCGGTAGAGGTGGCCATATTATCTTAAAAGGTAATACACAATTTTGGACATTGCTTCATTTGAAGTATCGTAAGCATATTATTGCCGAAGATGGCGGTGCAGGTGGTAGTGGTCAGAAATCTGGTAAGAGTGGTAATGACGAAATATTGGAAGTTCCTTTGGGTACCATTGCCCGTGATGCCGAGACTGGAGAAGTTTTGTTTGAAATTACGGAAGATGGTGAAACCAAAATCTTAACTGCTGGTGGTAGGGGAGGCTTAGGAAACTGGCACTTTAAATCGGCTACACAGCAAACACCCCGTTTTGCGCAACCTGGCGAACAGGGCAAAGAAGAGTGGATGGTATTGGAGTTGAAGGTATTGGCTGATGTAGGTTTAGTTGGTTTTCCTAATGCAGGTAAATCTACCTTGCTATCTGTCTTGTCAGCAGCGAAGCCAGAAATTGCCGATTATCCTTTCACAACACTGGTACCTAATCTAGGTATCGTATCCTACAGAAATTCGAAGTCATTTATTATGGCTGATATTCCAGGGATTATTGAAGGTGCCTCTAAAGGAAAAGGATTAGGATTTAGGTTTTTGAGGCATATCGAGCGTAACTCGGTATTGCTATTTATGGTGCCTGCTGATACGAGTAGAACGATTACTGAGGAGTACGAAATCTTAAAGAATGAACTGCAGGAGTTTAATCCAGAATTAATGCAGAAACCACATTTATTGGCCATCACCAAATCGGATATGCTAGATGAGGAACTGAAAGCCGAAATGGAGAAAGAATTACCAAAAATCCCACATTTATTTATTTCATCGGTTGCCCAGCAAGGTTTGGTAGAACTGAAAGATATGTTGTGGAAAGCGATTAATGAAGAGTAGAATATTTTAAAGTAAATGGAAAAGGCTGAGCATTTGCTCAGCCTTTTCCGTTTTATTCAGGATTAAGCTATCTTTCGATTACGATATCTTCTAATACCAACATATCCATTTTAGTTCTCAGAAAGCAATTTAAAGCTTCTTCAGGTGTATTTACAATAGGCTCATTCTCATTAAATGAAGTGTTTAATAAGATAGGTACGCCAGTTTTCTCGTAAAACTTATTAATCAACCCGAAATATTTGGACTCAATCAGTTCGTCTACACTTTGCAATCTGCCTGTACCGTCTACATGGGTTACCGCCGGTATTTTGCTTCTTTGCTCTTCTTTAATTAAAAAAACCTTTTCCATAAACGGAACATCATCCACTTGTTCAAAATAATCTGGGATATGTTGTTTTAATATCGATGGAGCGAAGGGCCTAAATGATTCTCTTCTTTTGATTTTTGAGTTTAAAATTTCCTTGGCATCATTGCGTCTTGGATCTGCAATGATAGATCTGTGTCCTAGTGCTCTTGGTCCAAATTCTGCCCTTCCCTGAAACCATCCAACCACACCAGCATCTATCAAACAAGAAGTCACTTTATCAAATAAGGCATCTCCTTCTAACTTGGTATAACTGATATTTTTTTGCTTTAATAACTCTTCAATAGCTTCATTGGTAAAGCGACTGCCAAGATACCCGTGTAACATAGGTGCTGTTCTCGGCTGATCTAATAATTGGTTATACACCCAAAGTGCCGCTCCAATACAAGTTCCGGCATCATGTCCCGCCGGTGGGATATACACTTTTTTAAATGGCGTTTTTAGTAGGATTTTTCCATTAGCTACGGAGTTTTGAGCCACGCCACCAGCAATGCAAACCGAATCTAATCCTGTTTTTTGTTGCAGATGTGTTAACATGTGATAAATCACTTCTTCCGTAATTCTTTGAATAGAAGTAGCCCAGTCTCTGTGCAATTGCGCTAAAGGCTCGTCAGCTTTTCTTGCTGGGCCGAACTCGCTCAATAGGGCATCACTATAGAGGCTGTCCATTGCTGGAATACCACCTTCCCAAGCCATGTTTACACCTTTACTAGGATGATTAAAATATTTTAATTCCAGTTCAAAGAGGCCGTTGTCTTTAAATTTAATTACTTTCCTTAACTGATCTACATATTTAGGCTCGCCATAAGGTGCTAGCCCCATCACTTTATACTCGTCGCCATAATGTGGGAAACCTAGCCATTGCGTAAATGTAGTATAGAAAACCCCGATAGAGTGAGGATAAGAAACGGTTTCCAGTACTTCAATTTTATTGCCATTGCCAATGCCGGTCATTGTGCTAGTGAAATCTCCAAAACCATCTATAGAAAGCAAGGCTGAGTTTTCAAAAGGAGATGCAAAAAAAGCACTCGCCAAATGGCTTCTATGGTGTTCCACATTGTGGATTTTTGCTTTCAGTTCCCCTGCCTTCAAATTGAAGTGTTGTATAAATTCCTCTTCAATAGAAGCAGCCTTTTTCAAGTTCTTAACCCTATTAATGATATTACTTAGGTTTAATCTGTTTTTTATGGCTGTAAGTGCTTTTTTGCCCAAATTAGCTTTTGGGTCTCTCGATATCGCAATATGATCTATGTCTTGTATAGAAACCTGGGCCTCCTTTAAACAAAAATTGATTGCCTCAGTTGGAAAGCCAGCCCAATGTTTTATGCGTCTAAAACGTTCTTCTTCAGAGGCAGCGATTAGCTCACCATCCTTATAAATACAAGCTGAAGAATCTCCATGATAGGCATTAATTCCTAAAATATACATAAAATTGTGTGGGTTAAGTAACTGATTGCGAAGATATAAAAAATGAATATAGTATAGCCAAAAGGAGTATGTAATTATCTATCAGCAGGCTTGCTTATATATTTTAACCAGATGTAAACTAGTATAATGAGTACAATATAAACTACAATGTTAAATAAATCATGATGATCTAACGTCATATTTGCTTTACGGCTCCAATAGATAGATAGTAAGGCTAATCTCGTAGTATTTAATAACTGAATAATAATTAAGCCAAGTAAAAGGAAACCGTATCTGGCTTTTATTTTGCCTGGAAAAGTAAGCACAAAAGCAATGAAGACGCTCATTACTCCATAGCCTAAACAGGTATAAACCATTCTAAAACCAGATTTCCCGATTACTTTGAGTTGGTACTCGTTGGTATATACAAGATAATTAAACCACCTTAAAACGGTAGCCGTACTTTCAATAGTAAATGTTCGCCACCAATTAATGTAATTTAAATGCTGATCTAGGAATGGAACGTAAAAGCCACCTTTGGCAGTAATACCTATAAAAGCTGTGTTAAAACCATACAATAAAAGGTAGGTTAGGATAAATAAGAAGATAAACCTGATGTATGGTTCATTCCAAAGGTTTTTTAAGGAATTATTCATTTTCTTTTGTAGATTTCGTCAGTTTTTCAGCAATTTTAATATCAACAACTAATCTAAACCAAAACCCTTGTAAAAAATGGAATAGGATACCTGTTCTTCCATCTAAAAATCCCAGTTGCAAAGTCATTCGGCTTCCGAAGTAGATGAAAGGTCGTAAAAATAGCGGGAGTTTCCACCACAAGCTTTTGAGAAAGGCTGTTCGTTGATAAGGATCACCAAAGAATTTAGGTTGGATCGTCTGTGTTCTCAAACTTTTCATTCTTTCTATTTCTTCCTCTGCCACCAGATCGCTGTAACGGTTATGCTTGGCTATCCAAAAGCTGATTTCATTTTCCTTTAGATTCTCTTCTAGAATGTGCCCTTTTTTCCAAGTAATCGTTTTGCCTACGACTAAAAACCTATGATCCATGTTTTCGTTAAGGTCAGAATATCCTACTCCATAACGGAACATCTTTAATTGATATTTTGGATAATAGCCACCATATTTAATCCATTTACCTTTGAAAATATTTTTGCGATTAAAGTATATTCCATCAATATCCTGATGATTTTCGTCTTTAAAATTAACTAATTGATCGAAAAGTTCTGGAGTAACGATTTGATCTGCATCGAGGCCTATAATCCAAGGGGTATGTATTTCGAAATTTTTAAGGGCGAAATCCCATTGTTTGGGATGATTTTCAAAAGGATTGTGTTTTACTGTAGCTCCAAAATCTAAAGCAATTTTTAAGGTCTGGTCGGTACTTCCAGAATCTAAAATGTATACTGGTGCATTTAGTTTTACAATAGAAGCTAACAAACGAGGAAGATGTTGTTCTTCATTGAAAGTTAGGATGATAAAACTGAACGCTGAGCTCATTAGATAGTAGCTTTAATGATCATGGATTTCCAAAGATACGGCAATCTACCGCAACCTACGAAATCGGTGACTTTGAAACCTTGCTCTTCAAGTAATGAGGTTAAAGTATGCTTTGACCATAGTTTGATATGCCCGCCATCCCACAATGGATCAGCATGGTTATCCCACTTACCCGTTATTGCGATGAGTAAGTTTTTGAGGTATCCATGATAGGGCGTAGATAAGATGATTTCTCCACCACCATTTTTGATTAAAATCCTTTTTGCAAAGGAAATAAAACCTCTTGGATCGTATAAATGTTCAATCACTTCCGTAGAAATGATCGTTGTAATGTTTTTGTTTTGCAGTTCAGTAGGTAGATCATCCGAAGATAAATCTTGTACAAAGAAACGCCCTGGATTAATTTTATTAGCCTGGTATATGCCTTTTTCGGAGGCGTCAGTACCATAAATATCAAAATCTTTAGCAATTAGCTCATTAGCAAGGGCACCGTTTCCACAGCCTAAATCCAAAATAGTTGATTTGGTTTGTAGCATAGCCAACAGTGGCTGCCATATATAATTTTGAGTATGATCAGCTGTGTGGGTTTCGTAACCGTAATCCTTATATTCAGACATGAGCAATTAATTTTTTATACATGGAGATGTAATTGTTTAGTAGCGTATCTTGATCGAAAGTATGCTGAATTATTTTAGGAGCCTGCTCTTTAATTTTAGCCCTTTGCTCTTTTTGGCTGAAAGAGAGTTTAAACGTTTGAGCTAATTTTTCTGTAGTTAACGAACTAACCCATCCCAAATCATTTTCCTGTACATAACTGGCTAACCCTACTTCATCACTAATTAAAATGGGAGTACCCATTGCTAAACTCTCTATCACCACATTGGCGAAATTTTCATTGTATGAAGTAAGTACTAAAAGATCCTGTTTGGACAGGAGATCAAACTTTTCTTCGTTCGGGACATGTCCTAGCCATTTGATTTGATTCCCGATATTTAACCTTTCTGCTAGTTCTTGTAAGCTTTGTACATAAGATACTTCTCCACTGCCAGCTATAGAAAGTTCCCAACGAATATCGATAGTTGATAAAGCTTCAAAAAGTATTTCTAATCCTTTTTTTTGTTCTATTCGAGATAAAAAAATGAGCTGATAAATCTCATTGTTTAAATCTGATGTTCCTTTATTTGGGACGGGCAAAAGTTTCGGGAAAGCTACAAAGTTTGGAATTACGGTGACACCGTTAACTTCACAGGTCTGTAGCACATCTCTTTGCTCTTTATCGCTGGTTGCATGAATGTGGCAGTATTTCAGTAGTGTTTTTCCCAAAAAGGAATGGATCAGCTCTTTAGATTTAGAATTTCGATTAATTAAACTGTAATTGGTTAGCATCCCTCTGGGTGATAAAATCACCTTAATACCATGTAATTTGGCAATTAGTGCGGAAAATATTGAGACCAAGTTCCACCAAGCATGGATATGAACGATGATTTTTTCGTTTTTCGTTTTTCGTTTTTCGCTTTTAAGTGTTTGGTGCAAAAACCAAAAAAGGGAAGGAGAGAAGTGGGTATGATCTTTGGTTAGCCGCTTAAAGTAATAAACCTTTACACCGTCTACCAAAGTCTCCTTACCAATTGGAACCTCTAATTCAGTCTTACCATTTGCCGTTGTAGCAAGTACGGTGACATCCTGTCCAGCCTTGGTTAGCTCTTCAGCTAGCTTGGCCACCGACATGGTTGGACCACCATATACAAATGCTGGTTTATAGGCCGCACATATTTGAATGATTTTCATTGAAGAATCAATGATTGAATGACTAAATAACTAATAACCAAGATCCGATAACAATTATAAAATGAAGCAATGAATTAGTGAACCAATGAACCATTTTCCTCTTTTCCCAACTTACTGTGTTTATATCCGTAAGAAAAATAAACAATTAAGCCAACCAACAACCAAATGCCAAAGCCTATCCAGTTGCTCAATTCTAGTTCACACATCATGTATAAACAGCTAAGCAAGCCCAAAACAGGAATCAAAGAAAGGTTTTTAGTAATGGATAAATAAGTTACGACTAAACAGATCACGAAGAAAATCCACATGGGGATTTTATGTTTGAATAAATGCCAACCGCTTTCATATTTTTTATGGTAATCAACCGATGATTTATTCATGAAACTTTCATACTGATCATCCTTGAGGTTACTTAAGTAGGCTTCTGCATCAATCTGTTTGCCTTGTAACACTACCGGACTGGCACTAATTTCGTTCTTCACCGTTTGCAGTTCTGCTCCATTTAACGAAGTCACAAATGTCACTGGACTAACTACTTTCGCTTCGTTAGTGATAAATGCCATCGCTTCTTTCCTAAATTGGGTAAATGAAATTGCTATTCCCGCAATAAAAAGTGCAGGAATGAAAAATTTAGCATTTGCATAAGGAATTTTGAACTTACCGCGTTGTATGTCTGGTCTGTTCTGTAACACCAATACACCTGCACAAACCAATACGAAAGCAAATAAAGTACCGATAGAACATAAATCTGTTACGGTAGTTAAGTTTAAAAACAGGGATGGAATGGCTACTACGAAACCTACAACAATAGTAGAAAATGAGGGTGTTTTATATTTAGGGTGAATTTTGGAAAATGATTTAGGTAACAAGCCATCGCGGCTCATGCTCATCCAAATACGTGGTTGCCCCATTTGGAACACAAGTAATACCGAAGCCATGGCAAACACCGCACTCACGGCAATGATACCGCTCATCAATTTCAAGTCGATCTGATCAAAAACATAGGCCAAAGGATCGCCCACGGCTAAAGTACTGTATTTAACAATACCGGTGAGAACCAATGCAATGGCAATATATAAGATGGTACAGATGATAATTGCCCACATCATTCCTCGAGGTAAATCTCGCTGCGGATTTTTACACTCTTCGGCAGTGGTAGAAATCGCATCAAAACCAATATAAGCGAAGAATACCGCTGATACGCCTTTTAAAACTCCCGATACTCCGTTAGGCGCAAATGGGTTCCAGTTTTCTGTATCTACATAAAATACACCTACCGCTAATACCAGTAAAATCACGGCTAGCTTTACAATTACCATGGCATTACTGGCATTTCTAGATTCTTTCATTCCTCTGTACACCAGCCACGTGATGAAGATAATGATGGCTAATGCAGGGATATCTGCCACTAAATGAAAACCACCAATTTGGGGAGCGGTGTTCCAAGCGTTTGCAGCAATACGGGTAGCATCATCTAAGTTTGCCATGCTTTTTCCAGCATTTACTAGAGCTTGGGCATGCTGATGACCATTGTAGGCACTTAAATAATCCATGCTTGCCCAATCTGGTACATGGATACCGTTGATACCTAAGGCTGGTATTTTAATAGAGGAGAGTAGTCCGGTAAAGTAATCAGACCAAGAAATGGCTACCGTGATGTTTCCAATGGCATATTCCATAATTAGCGACCAACCGATGATCCAAGCGACCAATTCTCCAAAAGCTACGTAGGAATAAGTATAGGCACTACCAGAAACAGGTACCATTGAAGCAAACTCTGCATAAGCAAAAGCTGCAAAGCTACAGGCAATGGCTGTGAACATGAATAAGAAAATTACCGCTGGTCCACCGTCGGCACTTGCCTTACCAATAGTACTGAAAATACCCGCACCAATAATGGCAGCAATACCGAAAGCGGTTAGATCTCTTACAGTTAATGTCTTGTGTAGAGAGGCTTCGTGGTCGCCATAGCCTTTTTGGGCATCGGCCAATATTTTACTAACGGACTTCTTTCTAAATAAGTTTTTTAGCATGCGCTATAGTTTGTTTGATTAGCCCCGCAATTTACAATTTTCTTTCGAGTTTCGTCTGTCGTTCATGGTTTGTCGTTTTTTCGAACAACGAGCAACGACATCACCTATCCAACGACCAACAGCTACTAGGCGCCATTTATGTCCCCCTTTGGAGAGTTTATCCCGTGCCTTCGGGAGGGAAGGGGAGGATATATAGCAATTGCTTTTCGTTCATCGTTTATCGAGTTTCATCCATCGTTTTTCGTCTATCGAGCAATGAAAAACAAACCTTTACCGTCATCTCGATGACGTGCAACGAGAGCCTGTTCCGACATGTCGGAAAGAGATCTGTTATTTTTTAGTGCTTTATGTTTTGTAATGCTACTAGGTTGGAGATTTAGCATCGCTTTCTTCCAGTTTTCTCTGCGTTCGAAATGACGTGGGAGGGTTACAATACAACTCAAAACCCATAACTCACAACATGTAACTCGCAACTCACAACGACCTATCCCAGCTTCTCCAATTCCTCTTTCACAAAGCTTGCTAACTCCTTGATATAATCAGCGCTAAAATCAAATTTTATACCTGCCGTTTCGTAGATTTCGTTCATCGGTTTGGTGTAGCCTAATGCTAATGCATCCAAATATTGTTGTAAACCTTTTTCGGGATTTTCTTTGTAGTTTTTCCAAACTGCAATAGCGCCTAATTGAGCAATGGCATATTCGATGTAGTAAAAAGGAACCTCAAAAAGGTGTAATTGTTTCTGCCAAACATTTCCAAACTGTTGTTCGTAAGTTTCCCAATCAGCAAACCCAGCGCCAAAACGAGTATAGATTTGTTTGAAAGCTTCTTCTCTATCGGCAGCATTATGTACTGGATTGGTATAGATCCAATGTTGGAACTGATCGATCACCGCTACCCAAGGTAAAGTTTTCAAAACGTCAACTAGCTGTTCTTTCTTAGCCCTGATCAGGTATTCTTCTTTATCAAAATACACCGACCACTGATCCATAGAGATTAACTCCATACTCATCGAAGCTAATTCTGCTACTTCAGAAGGACAATGTTTAAAATCGTTGAGTTCTAAGTTTGCCGTTAAAAAGGTATGAATGGCATGACCACCTTCGTGTACCATGGTGGTTAAATCACGTAGCGAATTGGCCGAGTTCATAAAGATAAAAGGTGCGCCAGTTTCTGCTAAAGGATAATTATAACCTCCAGGTGCTTTGCCCATGCGACTCTCTACATCGAATAGGTTATTCGCTTTCATGATGGCTAACTTTTCACCTAAAGAACTATCGATTTGGTTAAAACAAGCAATCGATTTATCAATCAGGTCTTCGCCATTTTGGAAAGGTTTTAAAGCAGGTTTTCCCGTGGTACTTACCTCTAAATCCCAAGGCCTTAATTCCGCTAAAGCCAAGGCTTCCTTGCGTTTTTCGGCCTGCTCTCTAAGAATAGGCACAATTTCTTTTTCGATGGCTTCCGCAAATTTGTAACAATCTTTCGGCGTATAATCAAAGCGTCCCAAAGCTTGGAACATGTAATCGCGGTAATTCTCGAAGCCTGCATTGGTAGCCACTTGATGACGAAGTTTAACCAATTCATCGAACAGGATATTTAAATCGTCTTTATCGATACGTCTTCTGTTCTGAATAGTTTCCCAAGCATTTTGACGTACGGCTCTGTCTGTATCTTTTAAGAAGTTGCTCGCTTGTTCTAGCGTATATTCCTGTCCATTAAGTTCTACACTCATGGCACCCGTAATACCTTGATATTTTTGTTGTTTTACTTGTAGTTCAGTAAACAAAGGAATATTATCTTCTCTAAAAAGTTCTAAGGCTTTGCGAACTGCACGTAGGTAAACAAAGTATTTTTGTTGATCTAATTCGTCTACATGCGCACTCTCCACTAACTTTTTATTAAGTTCGTTAGCAATTGGAGCTATTTTTGGCTCAATTTCCGTAGCGAAATATTGAAAATCTTCTACCAGTTTTTCATTAGCCGTATCGCAGCTCATTTTAATATAGCGCCATGCAAAGTTTTCTTCTAAAGCTGCCTCTAACTCACTTTTATCACGTAGCCATTGTTCTAGTTCAGTTGCACTATTAATAGTTCTATGTAACAGCTCTTCAAAAATAGGCGAAAGGTTCTCCCATTTAATCGCTAGGTCTTGAGGAATATAGGTGCGTTGTTTTTTTATGATAGTTTTCATGTGTATGTTGTTGTGTTTAATTTATTTATTAATAGTTCGATCTAAACAAAATGTTTTCAATCTTAACTAATCAAAAACTCTTCCATTTTTCACTTAAGAGCAATAGTGTAATTATGGACGAGAAATATAGGATTGTAATTTCTTTGCATACAATCTACTAAGTGTATATAGTACTATGAAGTTGATTATCACAGCGCCTAAAAGTTTGTCTCCGCTGGTTTCCAATAAACTTAGTTTTGTAAAAAATAAGATGCTTGCAATAATTGCAAAAGATAGAAAACTGTCAATTTGTAATCTATTTACCAAATTATATAAGAAGCCAAACAATAATCCAAGAAGAATTAATGGAATGAACATTAGGAAGTATCCAAAATCAACATAGCTTTCTGCTATATAGCCAATACTAACGGATGTTCCTTCTTCTGCTCCAGCCCATTGTCTACCCGTATAAGCATTAGCTTTATCTGAGTCATTTAGGACTCTTTTATTAGGAAATAGAAACCGAGGCATTAATATGTGTTCTAAAGAACCTTGCCATAATTTTCCATTTTCGTGAGCTATATTTCTAGGAACTGTTTCTAAACAATACATTAGCATATCGGTATAGGCAAGCCTATCAAGACCATGTTCTTCAGCTTCTTCAAAATTGTTAAAATTATTATAGAGATCATAGAATGTGGACATTCTTTCAGAATAAGAAATGCTCGTTTCGGTATCTAAAACTTTTCTGAAATCACCTTTGATTCCAGTCCAACCTACAAAAAATAAATATGCAACATAAATTACTAAACCATGAGTTATTATTGAAAGTGGGGTAGGTTTTCTTATAAATGGAAGATATAGAATCATAGTAAATAACAATACCTCTCTAAAATTTGAAAAATATCCAAATAAATTAACGCCAACCTCTAATAAGAAAGCTAAAACTAAATATTTATAGCCTTTTTTGTTCTTTAAGCAAGTTAAAAATAACAATGCGTAGCCTATCCATTGCAAATTAGAAATAGATAAAGTAATTTGAGAAAGTCCTGGAATAATGAGTGAAATTACATCAGCCGTATTACCAATAAAGAATAATAATAAAAACAGTTTAAAGACATATTGCTCACTGTAAACTTTTTCATCAAAAATTGTTCGTTGGGTTATTTTATTCTTAGTAGCTAAATGGAAGCCCAGTGCTACAGCTAATACACCAGTTATTGATATAAAGACCGCGTCTTCTCCAAAATTTGAATTTGTATAATTATTAATAGAAGTATTTGCTAAGGTAGATTGAAAAATTTTAGTAGAAGCTTGAACCCATTGAAATAACAAACAAACCATTAAGGTAGGTAAGTGTCCTTTGGGCCAACTAAAGTATATAATGAGTGCTAATGCTAACAACGCATATATGGTAATAAGTGTGTTTGGAAAAAATAAGCTTATAAAAATTAATACTCCTAATATTTTTTTAATTAGTGTATTAGTATGCATAAAACTGTTGGGTTGACTAAACATATTTTCTTTTAAAAAAAGAGAAAGGTTTTTTGATGATCCACATTTCAAAATAATAGCATACTACGATTAGGAAGAATAATGTCAATATCTGAATCGAAATAGGTGAATTGTGTTGTTTAAGCAAATGTAGAACTATATAATGAGAGACATAAATTGAGAAACTAGCTAGTCCAATTTTATAAAATATTTTGTTAAAAGTGTTAATGGTAAAATTAAAAAAACCTTTCAAAGGTTGTATCTGATACAAAGAGAAGATAAAAGTACAGATAAGACTAATTGAAATTCCAAGATTTAATACATCTAAAGATGTTGAATTTAAATAAAGGAAGTTAATGACGCCCAAAGATGCGTAAGTACAGGTAAGAGTGATGAAGTAAGGTTTATTTAAATCTCGGTTAATATAGAATTGTGAAAGCGCATATCCTATATGCCAAATTGGAAATAGTATTAAGAACGCAGAGAATGGATTAGCGATTTTATGGTTAATTAAAATCATCAAAAGGGATAAGGAAACGAGAAATAAGGTTATACTCTGAGGTGAAAGCCGTATTTTTTTTTGATAAATTATAACCGGAATGGCTAGTAAATAATAGTAGAACTCATAAGATAACGACCATAGCGGTCCATTGTTACCATAAGGTATAAACCAAGCATTAGTAATCGCAGGAGTTTGTAAAAAAAATAAATTACCTAATAAGTTGTAGAAAGAAAAGGAGGAATTATATATCGAAGGGAGAATTAAAAGTGTTAACAATGAGATAATAATAGCACTCCAATAAATAGGTAGTATTCGTTTTGCTCTTCTGTAGAGGTACTCGTTTATACTTTTTTTGTCTATGATTGGATTTTTGCGTAAGCTTAAGCCTATACTAAATCCAGATACAATAAAGAAGAATAAAACAGCCTCAACATTTTTCTCAGATAGCCATAGTAAAAAATTATAAAAAAATGGGGATGTGCAAGCTTTTATCTCTTGCGCATTTAACGAAAATAGATGATGCTCAACTACTATAAGGGCTGCTAAACCTCTAAGGCTATCAATTACTTTAATTCGTCTTTCCAAGCTCATTTATTAAAGCGTTAACTTGTTTTTTAAAGGTCCATTGATTTATAATAGCGGAAGACATTTTACCATAATCTACAACTCTTTTCGATGAAATTATCTCCTCTATAGCTTCTGATAATGCAATGGCAGAATTAGATTTGAAGATTACACCATTTTCATTTGGTTTAACCAAATCTACCGCACAGCCTACTTTGTCAGAAACTATGATTGCTCTACTCGCCGCCATAGCTTCATTGATGGCTAGTCCCCAAGTTTCACTATAAGAAGGCAAGCAAAAAATATCACAAGCCGAATAGATTACTGGAAGATATTGTTGGTTTTGGAAGTCCAAAAATGAGATGTTTTTTTGATTGATAGCCTGTGCTTTTAATTTTTGCTCCTCAGGCCCGTTTCCTACCAAAAGTAATTTCAATTTATCATCGTTTATTTTTTCGACTGCTTGAATAAGAATTTCTATGTTTTTTAAAGATTCAAACTTTCCCGCATAAAGTAGAATAATATCTTCAGGGGTGTATCCGAGTTTTACTTTTATCTCCTGTACTTCAGCTGATCTGTTTTGGGAAAAATGATTGTTGTCTATCGCATGTGGCGCAAAAATTAACTGATGTTCTTTTAAACCATATTTTTTAAAATAAGCTTTGCTATTCGTACCAACATAAAAGGCTTTGTCAACTTTGCTATAAACCCAACGTAGATATATTTTTTTTAAGATAGATTTTAAACCAGTTTTCTCATTTAATAGTGTAGAATCTCCTCTAAACCAAATTGGTATTTTACCCTTGAAGTAACTCATTACCTTAAAGTGACTATGGTATATATATCCATAAACCAAGATGGCATTTGGTGAGAATTTTTTTATCCTTGTTAAGATATCAGGATTAATTATGCCTTTTCCATGATGTGAACCTTGATCTTTAGCAGTATTCTCCAATAGCTCATAATGATAATCATCTAGCAGGGGAACATCCCAACCAATAGTTTTAGCGAAACCAGGATCATATTTTTTTTGTACACCATTTTCTCCCCAAGTATAGAAAACCTTTAAATTGCATTGTTTCGCTAGTAGCTTAAAAACAGGAACGTAATATTGTATGGGATGTGTGACGACGATTGCTAATTTTTGAGTCATGATATTAAATTCTTTCGATATTTTCTGCTAAAATGGAAGTTATAGCTTTCGCAGAGTATTTCTCAAATTCATCTAAAACTAATTTATCAATGTCATACTCGGCACTAATTTTCATGTATTCATTCCACGAAAATAAAAATCTATCTCTTATTTTCATTAGTTCATTTTCTCCGTTAAAATCGAGTATAATTCCAGTATTACTTTTTTTGATTACTTCGCAAGCTGTGCTAGCTGTATGTAAAATAGCAAATACAGGTTTTTCGCTTAAAACGGCTTGATAAACTTTAGAAGGTGTATAATGAGGTTCGGTACTTCCAAGAATGAAGGCTCCATTGGAAGCGTTCAAATGCGTTAGAACATCTAAGTATGGAATACGTTTAGGGTATTCGAAAAATACCGTCTCCCAGAGACCATATTCAATTGCCATTTCTTTAATGTTATAACCATTAGGGTCGTTTGGAGATTTGCCAGAACCGATAAAATGTATTCTAATATGACTAAAGTTATCTATGTCATCGGAAATAGCTTGCATAATCATCTCCAATGGTTTAAAAGCTTTGGGTAGCATTGCGCCACCATAAACAAAATCTAATTTTCCTTCTTCTTTACTGAACAGATAGGGTTGTAGATCCAATGTCTTTAATATTTCTACATCTTTTTTCTCTCCTCCATAGGGCATGGCCGCACTTAAACAGGTTTGATGTAGATGCGAATTCCTTTTAAAAACATCTTGGTAATAACCTTCTGCTACTCCAGTGATCAGTGATGCCTTTCTAACAGCAATCGGTTCTAGCCAGCTGGCTAATTTCATACTCCACCAATGCTTAGAGAATGTCTTTTCGGTTCCAGGCCATCGATGTACCCAAGGGTCAATATAATCTATCCCGTATTTAATGCCGGTTTTTTCATGTACCATTCTTCCCAACAACGCAGCAAAATGGGATGGGATGGGAATATATAAAAAATCTATTTTTTCAGTTTTTATTAGTTTTAAAATGGCTTTATACATTTGATAAAGTCCTCTTATGCCAATATCACCAATTATCCTATATGGCTTTGTTGGGATCGCACTCGTTTTTATTATCCTTAGATTTTTAGGAAGTAGTTTTTCTAAATTGTAATCTAATTCCTCTTCATAATACTTTTCGTGTACAGTGACTATAATTGGTTCCCAACCAAAAGCAGGTAAGTGCTGTGCAAATAACCTAGATCGATGTACAGACGCTAGATTAGAAGGAGGGAAGTGGGGGGAAACTATGATTATTTTTTTCAAATTAATTTTTTGTTAAGATAGGGCTGAAGATATCTCTCAATAGCATAGCTAACGCTAAATGTAGCAGTAATAATCAATATCACTTTTATCATTAGAGGAATATTGAAGAAATTGCTCAGCTTGATGAAAGGTGTATGAAATAAATAGATGGAATACGAATATTTACCAAAGTATCCAAAAAACGGAATTATTGTTTGTTTTACAAATGCAGTGATTACTTTAAATACTAAAGTAACGTTAACAACTAAAATGGTTAAAATAGGTAAAACACAATAAAGTACTTTAGATGTTTTTGTGTAATTAGGATCAAATACTAAAAACAATATCCCTAAAATATAAATAAAGGATAATGAGATGTATGAATAAACTTTATTATGCTCCGCTCTAATATTACTTGAGTTCATTAATAATACAAACAGGGGGACTGAAGCTAAACTAAACAATATAAACATTATTGGATTGTAGTAGCTATCGCTAAAAATATGTATTCTGGAAACAAGAGGTAAGATACTTACCGATAATAAAGCCAATTTAGTATTCGTATATACGAAATCTTTATACTTATATATTAAGAATCCGATTATCCAAACTGGGCTAAAACTCAACATCATTACAAAATGATTAATGAGTTTATTTGATAGGGGGTTGAAATAATAATAGATAGAAAGTAGACTAATAAATAGCCATATAAATAAGTTACGATCACTAATAGCCTTATTTCTTATAATGATTAATCCAAATACGAAATAGAAAAATACTTCGAAAGTTAAGCTCCAGATTGCTGCATTGGTATTCCAAAATAATGGTGCCAAGTAACCTGGCATCGTACTATAAGGTATGAAATTCCCTATAATCATATTTAAAGATGGCATTCCTTTGAAGAAATAAAATTCTATAACTATACATATAAGTACGTTTATAATTAAAGTGGGGTGTAGCCTTATTATTCTTTCTTTTATAAACTGAAGACTAGTCCTATTTTTTCTATAGAAAGAATAGTGTACTACAACTCCTGAGAGAATGAAAAAAAGTAAGACAGATTCTCTTCCCCAATTAACTAAAAAAGAAGTTAAATAATTACCTCTTAAATCTTCTAAGTCATTAAGATTGAGAAAGAAATGCCCTGCCATCACCATCAGCGCTGCAAAGCCTCGGATGAACTCTAGCCCCGAGAATTTTTTAAGTTTATTTTGCATTAAATTTAGAGAAGGTATTTGGAAAGTTTTGAGCAACTTCAAACTTTGCATTATTTGAAATAATTAAAGTAGCTCTATTTTAGAAATTACATGATCGAAATCTTTTCCCCAAATATTGTTTTTTGCAAACAAAAATGCGTTCTTTCTTAACTCGGTATAAAAGTTGTCATCTTGAGCAATTTTCTCTATTAAGGTTTTGAATTCTTCTGCATTTTTATAACTTAGTCCTACACCCTCATTTATTGTTTCAATGATCCCTGGCATTTCAGTTGTAACTACTGGTAACCCAGCATGTAAGTAATCAAAAAGCTTGTTAGAAGAAGTATAAAGTTGGTTCTCGTTTTCTGCTTGCTCTCCTATAACGCCTACGTCATAGCCTAATATAGAGTTAACAATTTTGCCTACAGGTGCTTGAGGTTTAAAATCAATTTTATGGAGATGGGCTGTACCTAAATAGCTTTTAATTGTTGATTTTTCTTCTTCTGATACATTTCCCTGTAGGGTTAGTATTACTGGTGCATCACATAGTCTGATTCCATCTAAGAGCAGTTTTATTCCTCTAGAATTTAGATAAATAGCGTATCCATGCCATATTAGTTGGATAGGGTTCTGAACTTTTTTTAATTCAATGTTTTCCCTTTCGTTGGGTAAGTTCCTAACTCTGATCGGTGTACGTGCATTAGGGTAAAGCTCTTTTATACGGCGACCCATAATTCCTGTTGTTGCTAAAATAATGTCGGCTTTAGGAAGATTTGCTTGTTCCGCGAATAATATCCAATCTTTTAAATGTCTTTCACTATGCTGATACTGCCCGCTAAAAAGTTCTTGTGAATCGAATATGAACTTTGCTTTGGATTGATTCCTTAGTTTAATACAAAAAGGAAGGGCATCTATCACATTTGTATAAATAATTGAGGGTTTATACTTTTTAGTAAATAAAATAAGTCCTTTTGCAAGATAAAATTCAAATAAAAAATTAAATCTAAAATTTCGCCACATCAATTTAGAGGCAACATTTATAATACTACAGAAGTAGAAGTTTAGTTTACTTCTAAAACTTCTTTTAGATATATCTATAGAATTTACAGTCCAAGGTTTGCTTGATATAAACTTTAGATAGGTTTCCTCGGGTACATTTCCTAAAATAATATCATTCACAATAACATGGTAGCCTTTTTTATGAAATTCATCTGCAGCTTTAATTAATCTTGGATTGTGATATATTTCTGAGATAGAGATGAGTAGAACAGTTTTAGAGTTTTTCACGAATTATATCTAGAATTTGTTTAGAAGCAGTACCATCTCCGAAAGGATTTGTGAAAGAATTAAATTTATTTTGGAGATCCTTATTAAGGAGCAACTTGCGAGTTTCGTGTTCGATCTTACTTTTATTTGTCCCTGTTAGTATTCCAAAACCAGATTCTACCACTTCAGGTCTTTCAGTGACATTCCTGAGTATAATAATAGGTTTCTTAAAATAAGGGGCTTCTTCTTGAATCCCACCGGAGTCACTCCATATCAATGTACATTTTGCCATTAAATTTACCAACTTGTCGTAACCTAACGGTGGTACAATTTTGATATTTGAAAAACCTTTTAACTTATTTTTAACAAAACCTGAAACATTTGGATTTGGATGTATCGGCCAAATAAATTCATAATCATCGAACTCTTTGCTCAAGTTGATTAGGGCATCGCAAATGTCTTCTAACGGACTACCGTGATTTTCTCTCCTGTGGGCAGTAACTAGAATTATTTTTTCATTAGATACCTTTATTTGAAGCAGTTCCTTTACGTAAACTAAAGCGTCAATTACAGTATTACCTGTTTTCCAGATCTTGTCTTTTAAAATCCCTTCTCGTACTAAGTTTTCTAAAGACCTGTATGTAGGAGCAAAATGAAATTCGGTACAAAGAGTTGCGATTTTGCGATTTAGTTCTTCCGGAAATGGTTCTTTTAAGTTGAATGATCTTAATCCAGCTTCAATGTGTGCTACTTTTATTCCCAAATTAAATGAAGCTAACGCTACAGCCATTACTGTAGTGGTATCTCCTTGAATTACAGCTAAGTCTGGTTTAATGTCTATCAGTAAATCATTGGCTTTTGCTAAGATTTCTGATAAATTTGAGTTTAAATCTTTTTTGTTATTATCAATGGCAAGTCTGTAATCTACCTCGATATTAAATATTTTTTCTAGTTCTAGTGTGAGGTCCGCATGTTGTCCCGTATGACAGGTCTTGATATCATAAGATGCCTGTTTTTTAAATTCAAGTATTACTGGCGCCAATTTAATGATCTCGGGACGTGTACCATAAAAGAATAAAATAGTTTTTGTCATCTCCTTTTAATCAAACTTGTATATAATTGCAAATACTTGTTACTAATAACTTCGCTTGAGAAGCGGCGCTCTGCGTCAATTCTAACTTTAGATCTATCTATTTGATCAATTTTTTCAATTCTCTCAATCCAAGTTGAAATATCTTCGCCTAGATAACCATTTTCTCCATTAATAACTACTTCATTAACGGCTCCTCTAGGAGTTCCTAGAACTGGAGTTCCACAGGCCATTGCTTCGGCCATTACAATTCCAAAAGGTTCATTCCATTCTATTAGCATCAGTAGTGCTAAGGCATTTTTTAATAAGATGGTTTTCTCTTTATCATTTACAGGACCTATGTAAGTAATTTTATTATCTAATTGAGGTTTTATTTCTTTTTCGAAATAATATTGATATTCGGTAGGAATGTTACCAGCTATGATCAGATTCTTATTAACTGCTCTAGCCAATTTTATAGCATTATGTGTTCCTTTAATTGGTTCTATTCTTCCTAAGAATACTAGTGGAGCATTAGTGTCAACTTGATTATTGAGATTAAACAATTTAATATCTACACCATTATAAATTGTAAAAGCCTCAACGTACGACTTTATTTGATTAGTAATATAGTCACTACAGCCTGTAAAAATGAGATTTTTCTTAAATGCTAGCTTATTGGCTTGTATTATTTGTGATAAAGTAGGTTCTCTTTGGTAAGACATGATACATTTAGCGCCTAAAGGTAAAATAAGTGCTAAGTAGGCCAGACGAGAAAAACTATGTACAATATCAAATTTATACTTTATAAAACCTTTAGAAAGAAATAGGGTGTTTTTAATAGTATCTAGTTTTTTCGTAGAACTTTTTCCTGGCCATATTTTTAAATTACAGTCCTTGCGAGAATCACCATTAGCGTATAAATAAACTTCGTGCCCAAGTTTGTTGTATTCTGTAACTAAGAAATCGACAATCCTTTCTATGCCGCCATAATGTATTGGAGGAACTGCAATTTCGGGGTCTACGGTTAAGGCAATTCTCATTCTTGATAAATTTCTTGCATTTTTAAAGCTATATAGTCATTAGAATAAATTTCGTCAGATTCGAGTTTCAAAGTAGGCTTGCCTGCTATTTTTTCTAATAATGTGAGAAGGCTCTCCTCCGATGGCTCACATAAGTAGCCATTTTTACCGTCTTTAATTAGTTCTCGTTGTCCTCCCAAATTTGTGGCAATTACCGGTGTTTTGTAAGACAAAGATTCATAGATCACAAAAGGTCCAGTTTCAAGCCATAACGATGGAACAATTAAGTAATCTATGTTTGCAAAGAAAGATTTTATCTCTGACTCTTTCAAGTCAAATTGCCAAGTACAGTTGACAATTTGTTCAGAATCTTTTTTTAGAGTTTCGAAGTATTGCATAAATTGTGGAGGAGGATATACTGCTGCTATATGTAATGAAATCTTATGGGTTTCATCTAATTTTGACATTGCATTTATAAGTAAGTGCAGTCCTTTTATTGGGTCAATTCTTCCCAAATAACCGAGTCTAGTTGTTGAAGAATCTTCTTTCTTGATCTCGCTACTTTGAGCAGTTTGTCGGCATATCCTTATATGACCAGAATCTATCCCGTTTTTGATTAAAAATTCTTTTTGCCATTCAGAAACAGTTATAATCTTGGTTGTATTAGATTCAACTTCTTTAAGTAGCTTTTTGCGTAATCTAATAGGACTATTCATAGCGAAAATGTTAAAAAGAAATCTTGCCGAAAGTTTAATTGGATTTACTTCTAAATTTTTAGCTATGCATAAGCCACATTTTAAAACAGAAATTTTACCATCGCAAGCTGCTTTTCCATGTAACATTAAATCTCCACGCAAGCAGATATGCCCTGGAATATGAGAACTGAAATAGGTAGGGATTCCTTTCTTAAAACAAATTTTAAAATGATAAGTATTGAAATTTGTAGTTAAGGTATGGAAATGAACAATATCAGGTTTTTGTGTGTCGATAAATTTTTCAAAGGCTAACAAATTATTAGGTGGACGTAGACCTCTAATGGTATTCCTTCTATGATCTGAGTTTGGCTTTATGTAAAATATTTCTAAATTCTCATAAGTTGCCGAATTGGCGGTTTCGCTGATAGACAGTATAGATACTTTATAATTTTTAGGGAGAAACTTAGCAAGTAAATAAATATACTTTTCAGTACCTCCAGCAGTATTGGGATAAAAGTAATCTGTGATTAAAAGGATTTTCACTTTCTGATTGATAGAAGTTTAGAAGTCAACTTAAGACCTATTAATTTTGTTAATAAAAATGTCTTCCCATGTTTAAAGGCAAGATTAATTGGGCGTTTAGTTTTATGCAGTTCTTCTATAGATTCATTAATAAATATTTTATTTTTTATTTCACAACTTTTCAAGAATATCAGCCATATTACACGGAAACTTATACTCCGATATTCTTTCGTTTTTTCTAAACTATATTTTTTTTCAGCTAAATCAAAACATAACTTATAATTAATTAAGTTAGACTTCCAGAACTCTAATTCATTAGAATTGGATAACGAATTGGGATTATTGACACGATAAAAAAATAATGGATCACTTTTAAAATAATAAAAGCTCTCTTTAAAGTTATACAATCTAATAGCCAAGTTTACATCTTCAATTAGTCTCATTTCTTCATTAAATCCATTAATGTCAATAAAGTCTTGTCTAAGTATCAAACCGCTCATTAATGGAAAAAAATGGACTAGTATGTTAATTAATGTTGGCTCTTGCAGATTAGGTTGGTAAGTTTGGATTAATTCTGGATTTTGATAAACAGATTCGAATGTTACTCTCGCCCAGTCGGAACAGATAAAACTGGGGAAGTTTAAAGCTACAGCTTTTTGGTATTGAACGTTTATTTTTTCTGGTGTTATCCAGTCATCGGCATCCAAAAATTGAATATATTTTGCTGTGGAAATATTGGTACCAAAATTCCTAGAAAACGAAGGGCCTCGGTTTACTTCATTCCGATAAAATTTGTATCTAGGATGACTTTTAACCAACTTTGCTAAGTCTTCATCAGCTAATGACTTATCGTCAATTATTATAATTTCGCTAGCGTTTAGATCATCATTATCTGATATGTAATTAAGTAAATTTATTAGGTAAGAATATTGTTTATAATGTGTAATTATTATTGCAACGTCTACATTTGAAGTTGAGTCTGACATCATGTTTTTGTATTTACTACTAAACTTGATGATCCATAAAGATGATGTTTCCAGCAAGCAACCCCACAAGAGTATACGCTTGTGCCTTGTAACCTAACTTATGCATAAATGAAACAATTTCGTCATCTTTAATGTCATTAATACTAGAATTTGTTTCTACTAAAATAATTTTAGGGCGATAGAGATTCCAGTCGTTTGACTTTAAAACAGCTAGGTCTGCCCCTTCAACGTCTACCGACATAAAATCTATTGTTTTACCTTGTAGGTGTTTTGCGAATATAGTATCTAGACGATATTGCTGAATTGTGGTGATACTTTTTGTTAAGATGCCTTCTAATTCTGCCGTTTCCTTAAATGACGATACCGTTGTATTCATTGATGGATCTGACAACTCGAAAAATTCCACACTTTTATTCAGCTCTCCAACTGCACAATGTAAATTAATATCTTTTGAACGTATCTTATTTAATTTTTTTATAGCGTGATTACTCGCATCTATGTTGATGCCACTCCAGCCCTGTAGGTAAAATTTATAAGTATTAGAGAACCTAACGGGATCAAAGGCGCCCACATCAACGTAAAATCCTTTGTTTTTAAATCCTAAAATTTCTTCTATAAGAATATCTTCTCCTCCTCTAGAGTAAGAAAGGCGGGGGTAATTACCAAAAAGACGGTTTTTTATCTTCAATAATATAGTGTGCCACATAATGTTGTTATTTAATTAGGTCGAATAATATTTTTTTTAAAGTTGCTTTCTTTTTCATTTGTAATAAAAAAAAGATATACCAACTTTTTGAGATTTTCATTTTGTCTAGTGGTAAATTAAATTCATCAATGATGAAATTGTTGTAAGCACGTAGGCGCATATCTTTTCTAGCACTCATTTTATATTCGTTTGAAGATAGATAATTTTCGAAAGCTTTTGAAAGTTGTTCTCCGTAAGGAAGCTTTTTATTTGATTTTCGATAAACTGATTCATGCTGGCGATAATAAAAATAAGTTCTATTCAGATAAGTATGTTTTGGAGCACTTAAGGCGAGTCTTACATAGTAATCGAATTCATCTATCGCATCAAATTGTTGATTCCATTTATGCGATGCCAAGTTTCTATTGAATATCACACAACCATTTAAAGGTGCATACTCCATCCAACTTACACTAAGGTTTTTGTATTTAGGCTTAAAATTCTGTTTGCTCAATATTTTTCCATCACCATCAACCAAATTTGCATTATACGAAACAATGTCGCAGTTGGCTAACTCTTTAACAGCAGCTTCAATTGTATTTATATCCAAGTAGTCATCAGCATCTAGAAACATTAAATAATCACCGGTGGCATATTCTAAACCAGCGTTACGAGCTGCACACGAACCACTATTATTTTGGCAAAATAATTTTATTCGATTGTCTGTTTTCGACAGGCTTTCAATAACAAATTTTGAGTTGTCTGTTGAACCATCGTTTACGACAATAATTTCGACATTTTGATAAGTCTGTTTGAGGCAGGAATCGATAGCTTCTACGACATGTTGTTCGTTATTAAAACATGGCATAATTATACTCACCAACTTAACCATTTTTGAGCATTTTTTTTATTCTGTCTAAAAATATCCTGTTAAACCGCTGCTTAGGATATTTGTAGGCTTCAAACAGTTCCTGAAATACTTTTGCAACCCTGTTGCCTTCTTTATTTTCAGTTTTTTGAGCTAAAAGGGGATAGCAATACTTCGTGGCAGATGCTTGATAAATAGTTTGATGCATTTTTTAGCTAGTTTCTGGAAATCTAAAATATTCGCCCCTTATCGTAAATTGTTTGGAATTGCATAATATGCCCTCGCTAACTTTTTTGAGGATTGACGTAATCTAAAATAAACATTCTCTGCGTAATAATAAGGAATAGTAATTACGGCTAATGTCGATAACGATGTGTTTTTATGCATGTTTTTGATAAACTTAGGTTAAATTGATCAAAATTGTATACTGACCAATCAATTTTTTAGTTTTGATAGCTAACGGTTTCCGATTTGTAATTGATTAAACACTTTATATAGAGTTTTATCAATGTTTTTTTTTCAAAACATCTTCGATAAGCACTAGTTTTAAGTAGTAGAAAAAAGGAAGTTATGTTATAATTCTTTTCGATCATAAAATATTCAAAGGCTATCTCTCTTCTAAAAGCATTAAGGGAATTTTCAAATAATTTTGTTTCAAAAACTTTATTTTCAGAATTAATTTTTTCCAATTTCATTAAGTTTAAAAAGACATTTTCTAATTGCTTTTGACTAATTGGTTTTGTTGATTCAGGGAATATACTTTCTAATTCTAGGCCATGATTTAAATTGCTCAACATTTTGAATCTTGCTATTTGAGAATTTAATTTTTGCTGTTCGGCTCTTTTATTTGATACTTGGTTCTGATGTGTCCTATACTGAAATAATACCTCTCCGATATTAGCTAACTTTCCAATGCTAGAAATATCAACCCATAAATTGTAATCTTCTGCGGGCTCCATTGACTTATCATAGCTTAGTCCATGTGTATTGAATATCTCTTTTCTAAACATTACGGTAGGATGTCCAATACTACAATAATTGAGGAGAGTTGCTTTAACTTCTTCAGGGTTTGTAGGGTAATTGAAGATACTTTTTTCTTTATTCAGAAGCTCAAACCAAGTTCCGCATAAGATGACATCAGGATTGTTATCTAAAAATTTAACCTGTTTTTCCAATCGAGTAGGTAAACTGATGTCGTCGCTATCCATACGAGCAATATATTTACCATTAGCAAGTTCTAAACCTTTATTTAAACTGTCTGTATAACCTGTGTTAAAAGGTTTAGTAATTAATTTAATGCGTTCATCCTTAAAGCCTTTAACGATTTCAACACTTTTATCAGTAGAAGCGTCGTCTATGATGATGAATTCGAAGTCTCTAAATGTCTGATTAAGGATGCTATTTATAGCCTCTTCTACATACTTTTCAGTATTGTAAACAGGCATGATTACAGAAACTTTAGGCTTTGACATTTTAAAATTTTATCCAGTTTGTGGGTAAAATATCCTTTGTTTCCCTAGTCTCATCATTAAACCATTTCTTTGGAGCAATGACAACTTTCTCAGGATTTGGATTTAACCAAGCACCCCACCAGCTAAAAGTACTATTTGCAATGATATTATGTTTACAGCAGTACATCAATCTCATATCTTCATAATCTGTTTTATCATCATTATGATCAACAAAATAGTGCTCGAAATCTAATTGGAAATTTTCTTTAACCCATTGCATATCGTCTGAGAAAATGAAAAAACAAGGATTATTAACTTTTTCAACTATATGGTTTATCGCTAATTGATAATAACTTAGCGGACTAATTCCATGCGCTTTATTTACTTCTGGTACACTTTCATAATTTCCTCTTCTAAAATGTATACTTATCGCATTGGTTTTTTCGATTAAATTAAGCGTTTCTGCATTTTTATTTGATGGAGCAACTTTAACCTGAAAATCGTTTCTGATAGCAGTTTCTATAGTTTGGAAATATTGTTCTGATTGCCAATAACCATCTAAATATTTCTCACCTGAAAGCTTTAAAATTTCAGGGTGAAATTCCATACCATGCTCTTTAATCCAAATTTCAGATTTACTGAATGATGTTAAGCGTAATTTAATCATTACGCGTTCTAGCAAACTTAATTTTTGTTTTTTTAATCTATTTATGTCTGATTGCTCAGCAAAATCCTCAATAATATTAAAAGGAGCTAAACTATATTCATGCCACTCATAATTTTCAAAAAAACTCAAATCTAATTTTAGTTTACTCTTGTTTCTTAAAGCTAAATGCTTGCCCAAAGCGTATTGAAACATTTGATTGCCCATACCACCTGTGAGTTGTGTTACAATCATTCTCTAATAATTATATAAGCAACTGCTTATGGTCTGTAGATCATTTTCGCTAAGCTCAGGATAATTACCGCAATAAAATCCGTTGCTATGTAGGAAATCTGCTCCAGGTAAGTCAAATAATTGCTTTGCATAACGTCTGTAGAACGGTTGGTTCTGCATATTGCCTGCAATCATTGGCCGAATCTCTATCCCGGCACCAGAAAATTGGGATAAATATTTGTCTCTCAGCTCGGGAGTTTTACAAACTACAGGAAAGGCAAATGTTGATAGCAAATTAATATGGTCGTGATTTAGAAGCAAAAGGTCGTTGTTTTTCTCGATTACCTTTTCTAGCTCTAAATAGTTTTTTTGACGAGTACGAATATTATCATCTAGGAATTGTAATTGATAAAGGCCAAGAAAACCGGTAATTTCAGTAGGTCTAAAATTAAAGCCTAAATCATAAAATGTATACTTCGCATCAAACTCTGATTTGATATCAAATTTTTTGCGCCATTTAATTTGCTGCTTTGCAGTTAAGTTCCTATCCCAACCATTGGCACGTACAATTCTAAGCATTTCGGCAAAATCTTCATCATCGGTACATACCATTCCGCCTTCAATGGTAGACATGTGATGTGCGACAAAGAATGAAAAACTAGCACCTATACCGAAATTTCCTGTTTTTCCACTAGGAAGCTCTGTTCCTAAAGATTCGCAATTATCTTCGATTAAAATAATTCCACGTTCTTCGCATATTTCTTTAATTCTATCTAAATCACCAGTAAATCCTAAAACGTTAGTTAAAAAGAGCGCATCTAACTTGGTTGTTTCTAATCTCTCAAGTAAGTGATTAGACATTACGTTAAGTGTACTGGGGTCACAGTCTAGTGCGATAGGTTGCATACCAAGCTGTATGATTGGCATCGTGTTAGTAGACCAAGTTAATGCAGAAAAACCAATAAGGGCACCATCTCGGAGTTTTCCTAAGTTTTTTAAAGCTTGTAGCATGGCTAAATTGGCAGAGCCGCCACTATTAAACAATATGGCTTCCTTACATTCTTGTTTTACTGCAAAAGCTCGCTCAAATTCTGCACATTTTACATCCATACTTAAACGATCAGCTTTAATAATAAACTCTGCTAAAGCTTGCTTAGTTTCAAATTCGTTTAAGAAAGCATTCTTCATTAATGGTATCATTGTTTGTTGGTTTTTAGGTTTTTATAAATGGTGATCATTTCGTTTACTCCTTGCTGCAAAGATATAGTTGGCTCAAAACCAATTGCTTTCATCCTGCTCACGTCCATACATTTGCGTAACATTCCATTTGGTTTGTCGGCATCCCATTTAATCTCACCCTGATAATTGGTTGCCTGCGCAATCATATTTGCTAATTCTTTGATAGAAATATCTTCTCCACAGCCAATATTAATAAAATCTGAGCTGTGATAATTCTCTAGCATAAATAAAGTAGCTTTTGCCATATCGTTTACATGAAGAAACTCTCTTCTTGCGATGCCGGTTCCCCATAATATTACCTCTGGAGTATTTTGTTCTGTAGCATCTACAAATCGTTTGACTAGAGCAGATAAAACATGAGAATGTGTAGGGTCAAAGCTATCATTAGGTCCGTAGAGATTACATGGCATTAAACTGATACTATCTAAACCGTATTGTGTTTTGTACGCCTCGGCCATTTTTAAACCTGCAATTTTTGCTAGCGCATACCCCTCGTTAGTTGGCTCCAACTTTCCCGTGAGTAAATATTCCTCTTTCATGGGTTGCGGAGATTGCTTAGGATAAATACAGGAGCTGCCTAGGAAAACAAGCTTTTTAATTCCATTTAAATGGGATAAGTGAATGACATTGTTTTGTATAACTAAATTTTCATATAAAAATTTCCCAGGATTATCAATATTAGCTTGTATACCACCTACTTTAGCAGCGGCTAAAATAACGATATTTGGTTTATTTGATTTTAAAAAACTATCTACATCATGATAGTCCATTAAGTCTAATTCACTTCTAGACGCGGTAATCAAATGCTCATATCCTTGAATTTTTAGTTCATTGAGGATAGCAGATCCAACCATACCCTTATGGCCAGCTATGAAAATTTTATTTGCTTTCAATTTAATTATTGATGTTGATTTTCAATTGAATCAATTAATAATAGGTTTTAGCGACCAATTTTCCCAAACAAACTCAAACTGATAAGTAGTTTGATGCGTTTCTTGTAATTTCGCTTGTAAAGAACGCATTCTGATTTCGGCGTCAGGGACGAAGTCATGGAATTGCACTTGAATGTTTTTGATGCTTTTGATTATAGGATCATTTACAAGAGCTTCAAGTAAATCAAATTCGCCTCCTTCGATATTAATTTTCATAAGGTCTACTTGATTAATGTCGTTTTCGCTTAAAAAAGTCAATACATTCTTTAAGGTAATTTGCACACTGTCACCTTCCTCAATGAAAGTGGAAGAGCGATCATCAGATACATTTAATCTCAGCGTATCATCAGATTTGGAAAGACCAAAATTGTAATATTTAATCTTTTGATTATTTGAAAATCTAAAAGAAATTTCCTCAAAGTAAGGTTGGTAAGGTTCAAAGATATAAATGTTACAAGCATATTTATTAAAAATGTCACTAGACCAATCCCCTTTATAACCACCAAGGTCAAAAATTACTGATGTTTCATTCAAGTCATAATCTAAACGAAGTGTTTGGTCTCCATTTACCGCAAACCAAGGTTTTACTCTAACGGCTTGGATATCCTGTATCTTATTCGGTTTGGTTGATATTGAAATAAGTTTCTCTCCAATTTTTTTGAAAAGACTTCCTAGTTTTCTGATAATCATTTATGTATAAATATTAGGTTTATTTTGTCTAGGTGTTAATTATGATTATTTATTATCTCGAAAACGTTATTTCAAACTTCTTTTTATTTTACCTGCTATTCTATATAAGAAAGGTTGTGGAATTGTAGCACGTAAAGTCGTTTTTACAGATTTTGTTTTGTTAGAAAGTTTACTCTCAATAAAGTTCACGATCAACGGAAAAAAATTATAGTTATTTAGGTAATGATTTTTTGCATTAATAATTGATGAGAGTGAGGTTTCGTAATGGTTTGTGTCAGTCAACAATTTTTCAATCAACTTTTTGCTGCCTTCTATATCATCAATATCGATTCTGGAAAACGCATCCTCTGAAAAATACTTATTTAAATTTGGGCAACCGTAGTAGATAGGGAAAGTATGAGCACAGAAACAATCGTAAATTTTTTCTGTCATCCAGTCATCTATCGACGCATTTTCGATTGCTATAGAGTATTTATAATCTTTTAAAACGTCCCATTTGTCACTAAAGTCTTTTACACCTCTTCCAAATAAATCAATATCTTCTCCAAAATAATCCTTCAATGCCATTGCAAATTCATAGCGTTTCCGATGGCCTTCGGTGAATAACTTATCTGATGTGATAATTGATAGTTTTTTAGTTTTTTTTATTGTTTTTAAATTGATTAGTTCGTCGTAACTCTTAGTAAAATCAGAGTAGCTTCCATTTTTATAGTTGGCCCCTACAAACCAAGGATGCCCTTGATGAAGATAAGTAACCGACTTGTGTTTGATCTCCCTTTGGCAGGTAATGATATGAGCAAACTGGTTCAGAAAAGATTGTTCGTATTGGCTGATTTCAAATGGTTCTCCAGTTAACAAAACTATATTTTCTCTTGGGCAATTGGCAAATTCTTTATCGAGTAGCAAATGATTGAAAACAAACCAATAATCATACGATTCTATATCTTCATTAATGTGAAATTTATAGTTTCCCCACACCCCTGAAGATTGAGGCGTTTGCCTTAGTAGGTCCCATTGTGGATAAGGAAAGGTAACTTTTACTTTAAACATTGTTTAGTGACCAATTAGGATTAATTAATAATGTTCCATATATGGTTTCACCTAAATAAGCACGATTATAGTCTGATGGAGCATTAATTGAAATGATTCTAGAGGTTGAATCATCTACACAGTAGTCTTTTATTCCATATCTGCTAGAATGAATTTGAAATAAATAATTTCCGGTATTAAATAATTTCCCTGGAATCTCCCCTTCAATAATATACTCTCCTTTATTTAGTGTAGTGAGATTTTCATTCCAATCAGCTATCAGTGAGCGGCTTACTAATTCACCAGTTAAATGTTTAATGAAAAAACCAATTCTAAAATGACTCAAGTCATCAAGGAGCTCAAATTTCATGGAAATTTTAATGGATTTATCTCCAAGAAATTCTTGCAATTGAAATCCATCCTGACTAATAGAAAATTGATGAATTATAATGTCATCCCTAACAATAGGGAAGTTAATGGTTTCGCTAACTTGGTTATCAGATAAGTAATTTGAAACTGCTTCGCCAGCTGAAGATATAGGACTGGAATATCCATTTTTTAGAAACAGACCTTTATTACACAATGCGGTAATAGCTTGCATGTTATGACTCACAAATAAAACAGTTCTTCCTTCACCTTTGCTAACATCCCCCATTTTCCCTAAACACTTTTTTTGGAATTCAGCATCACCAACAGCTAACACTTCATCTACAATTAAAATTTCACTTTCTAGGTGAGCAGCTACTGCAAAAGCTAATCTCACATACATACCACTAGAATAGCGTTTAACAGGAGTATCTATATAACGCTCTACGCCAGCAAAGTCAACAATTTCATCGAATTTTCGATTAATTTCCTTTTTACGCATGCCCAAAATAGCACCGTTCAGATAGATGTTTTCACGTCCAGTCAATTCAGGATGGAATCCAGTGCCGACTTCTAACAAAGAGGCTATGCGACCTTTACCGGTAATACGGCCCGAAGTAGGGGAGGTTACTCTACTTAAAACTTTCAGTAGGGTGCTTTTGCCAGCTCCATTACGACCGATAATGCCTATTGCATCGCCTTGCTCTATCTCGAAATTAATGTCTTTTAGACTCCATACTACGTCACTAGTCCCTCTGTTACTGCGATCATTAGTTTCGCCGATCTTTAAGAAAGGGTCTTCTTTGCCACGAACTCTGGCATACCAGCGTTCCAAATCGCGGCTAATCGTACCAGTACCAATTTCACCTAATTGATAGGCTTTAGATACGTTCTCGACTTTAATGGCAATATTGCTCATATTTGTTTGTTCGGTTACAACTATAGTGTTTAAGTGTAGGGCTAAAGCTATAATTATTATGATTATAGAGAACCATAGTAATTGGTGTCAAATATATTATTTTATATGATATAGTATTAAAATAATATCAGGATAAGACTAGGAAATTATTGACATATAATTCTGGATTTAACACCTCTTGGTAAAGTTGTTTTGCCTCGCTTTGCATGATTCTTTCTTCTTTTTCTAAAACTTCTAGTCCTTGCCTAATATCTTTGAAAGATTGCATTACATAACCAAAATTATATTTTTCTTTTAAAATCTTAAAGATCGGATTATTGGTGGTTAAGGTAGGTATACCCAGCATCATTTGCGCATTGAATTTTCCTGAAGCTAAGCCAATAATCTCGAAATTCTTGCCGTCCATACCGATATTACTCTTATAGTTGGGCAGATAAGTAGCAAAACCTGCATCAAATTGCTTTAGAAAATCATAGTAGTTGACATAGTCAATCTTTTGAATAACTAAAGTAACTGGCAAGCCCGCAAAAACTAAACTTTTAATTTTTTCTACAATCGGGTTTTCAATTTCTGGGAAACGGTAATGTACTACCAATTGGTAATTTGGATGCCAGTTCGTCTGTAACTGGTCCAAAATATCTAATATACCCGCCCAAGGTAAAATACTGCCTGAATAGATAATCGATTTTTTCCCCTGAGGTATTTGAACAGGGTAATAAACATTTTTTTGTTGATTTTTTAAACTAGGAGCTACAGGTAAGTAATTGATTTGTTTAAATTGACAGCCCTGGTTTTCTTCCATAAACAGTGCATATCGATATTGATCTTGGATGAGCAGGGAGTTTAAGCCTTTCCTCAACAAAACAAGTTCTTCTTGTTTGATTTTTAGTTGCTGCGGATTACTCATCTCCTTAGCCACAAATATTTCAAAAGAAATGTAGTTGAACCGATGCAGTTGTCTAGGAAATATCTTGTAAGCAGTTAAAAGACCTTCTTGGTCTACTACAACAATTTTAGTTCGACGAAATAGAAAGATAGTTTTAAGCCAACATAACAATAAGGGCATCAAAGTCGCTTTGAAAAAGATGCCTGGTCTTCGTGCCATTCTAGGGTAAAAACTAGGTAGTTTTTCAAAATGAATCTTTCCCTCCAAATCGCCCATATACTCGGGTTTTTCATAGGTGAAAAGATGTACGCTATCTTTTCTTTCCAAATACTTTTCAATGAGCACAAGCATGCTGGCATTGGAAAAAATATCTCCGTAGGGATGGAAAATTAAGATAGATCTTTGGGTAGAATTAGGCAAAATATTGTTCAATTTGGTAGACTACTTTTTCTAATTGTTCTTGGCTGGTGCCTAAACCGCTGGGTATATAAAAACCACATCTCGCTAAGTTTTCAGCAACTGGGTGCTGATCATCCTGAAACAAGCCTTGCTTCAGGAAAACTGGCTGCTCGTGCATGGCCCAGAAAAAAGGGCGGTTACCAATTTTTTGCTCATTTAAATGTTTCAATAGGCCTTCCTTTTCTGCTGCGGAAGGTGCTACGATGCCAAATACCCAATAGCGGTTCTGGGCAGTATCAGTTGATTTTAAAGGTAGTTGGTAGCCCTTTTCTTTCAAGAAAGCTAATTTTTCTTGGTAGAAATCACCGATATGATGTTTGATAGTCAAAAAATGTTCAATCTGTTCTAATTGTGCTACCCCCAAAGCGGCTTGCATATTACTGATTCTGTAATTCCAGCCAATTTCATGATGTACAAAACGTGGCTGATTAGGCTCAAAACAAAGATTTCTTAGTTTTTTACAACGTTCTGCTAATGTTTTGTCGTCTGTTAAAACCATGCCGCCTTCACCAGAGGTGATATTTTTATTGGCATAGAAACTGAAAGTGCTGATGTCGCCAAAGCTGCCACAAGGCTTGCCTTTATAAGTTTGCCCATGCATTTGGGCAGCATCTTCCACCACTTTAAGTTGGTATTTTTTAGCCAAAGCAATGATCGGATCCATATCTACGGGAATGCCATAGATATGAACCACAATAATGGCCTTGGTGCGTGGACTTATTTTTGCCTCTACTAAATTGACATCCATGTTCCAGGTTAGCGGATCACTATCCACTAAAACTGGTGTAGCGCCTAGTGTAGTCACAGATTGTGCTGGAGAAATAATGGTAAAGGTAGGCATAATGACCTCATCACCAGCTTTGATGTCTAAGGCCTTTAGCGCAATATCTAGTGCAGCAGAACCATTAGAAACGGCAATACCAAAATTACGGTCGCAATATTTACTAAATTCTTCTTCAAACCTAGCTACGTAGGGGCCATCGCTGGAGATCCAGCCCGTATTTACGCATTCGGTAAGGTATTTCAATTCGTTGCCCGCTAACAAGGGTGTGTTTACAGGTATTGGCATTATATTTTTCTTAGGATGTAACATACGCCCCAAGTATTTTCAGAAGGTGCTTGACCGGTTAAAAATTCTTCGGAGCTTAAGAGTTCAAAATTTGTTAATTTAGCGAGTAGATCTATTTCTGGTGTGCTGAAATGACGCATGTTGTGGGTTTCTGTGAGTCGAGCAGTTTCTTCTGTTCCAGCGTTCTTGATGAGCACCTCATAATTGACTTCTACCACATTTTTATCCGTATGTAAGGTTGATTCTGCAATTCTAACCAAACTTACATCATCATGCTCTAGCCGCTTGATACGTGTTTCGGGCTTTTGATGAAATACAGCTGGAGAATACCAAACATCAAACATAAATAGACCACCTTGATGAAGATGCTGGTTGATGTTGTGAAACGCTGCAACCAAGGAGGTATTGTCATTAAGGTAACTGATGACATGGAACAGCGACATGGCAATATCGAATTTGACTTCGCTTTGGAAGTTGATGATATCCGCATGTTGAAAGCTTAGTCCTGCTTGGCTTTCACGATTGGCGATATCAAACATCTTTTCACTTCTTTCGATACCATGAACTTGATAGCCTTGCTCATGCAGAAGTTTGGCATGCATGCCTGTTCCACATCCCAAATCAATAATGTTTTGGGCATCTGGTGCTAAGGCTTTGATTTGTTTGTCTAGGTAGACAACTTCTTCACTATATGGTTTAGATTGATAAAATAAGTCGTAATATTCACCAATCTTTTCAAAATTTAATTGCATCTTCAGCTATTTTAAACGGAGCTATTTAAAAATTCCTTATCGTCTTTCTCGCTGTATGGACCCTGCTTCACTTCAATCATTTCGGTATCTTCCATCATTTCGAAGCCATGTCCGCCGTCAGCCAGTAATATAACGTCGCCCTTCTCCAAAATGGTACTTTTGAAATACATTTTGGCAGGGGAGTAAAAATCAATCTTTACCTTTCCCGATTTAATGAACAAGACTTCTTGGGTCTGCAATACCGTTCGCTCTACTTTTCTGTGCTTGTGTGGAGGAATGACATAACCTTTAGATCGGTTCATATATCCCAATTGCTGTGAGTAGTTGGGTGGAGTGAAGAATTGGATGCCTTCTTTTTTATAGTTAGCTCTGATGATGATCGCTAGTTGATGGTTTTCATAGGAAATATTTTCAATCATAGGTTTTCAGAAATATAAAGTAAGTACTAGTAGATGCGTGATAAGGAATGTCAAATGTGGTAATCAATTCCAAGTTGTAATGTGACTTAAAATCATTGATCAAACTTATAGAGGTCACTACAGGGAAAGTGTAACCATAAGGGTCCTTGTACCATTGTTCGGCGGTAGCTAGTCTAAATTTTTCATCAATAAAGCAGTCGAATATAATATAGCCTCCTTTTTTACATACCCGATACATCTCATGAAGATAAGAGATGGTGATTAGTGTAGGGAGGTAGACCAGTACGCCATGTGTGCTGACGATATCTATCGTTTCCGTTCGGGTAGGAGCTAAGCTCTTGCCGTCGGCAGCTTGAAAATGGATGTTTTGATAATCAGTGTATCTTTCTTTTAGGTAATTTACCCATTGCCAATTGGTTTCGTAAACTTCATAGTGTGAGCTATTAAAACTAGTATATAGTTTTTCTAAATACATTCCAGTGCCAGTACCTATTTCTAAAATACTTGCGTTTGGCACGCTAACACTTGCTATGATTTGCGCTACAATTTGATCCCTACGTTTACCTACGCCACCTATGTTATTGCTTTCCAGATAATCAACCAAGCTCAAGTTTGCTGCTTCAGCTTGAGGTACAACATCTCCGGGGCTGAAATAACCTTCGCCAATGCTGGTTATTTGCATACCCTTTTTGAGTAAATAATTTTTGATTAATTTCTTAATGATTTTTTTCATGAGGTAGCGATGGTTTAGCGTGAAATCAGCCAATTGATGTAATTGCTGTTCATTCTTTTCGGTAGAAATCAGAAAGAGGGGTTTCATCTTTCTATCAATTGCTTCAAAATGAAGCATTGCCGAGATGCTTTTAGCTTAGAGAGTTTCGTTTTTCAAAATGATGTTAGATAAATGTCCCCAAAACTACAACTATAATGTTTAAAATTGTCTGAAAACGCGAGATTAACTTTTGTTTTTAACAATTATGTTACAATTTGAAATAGTTATTTAACAGATTCTTATGTTTTTCTAATGCGGTTTTAATCTTGCTAGTCTTCACATTTCAATACTTTAAAAACACTTGAAAATATCCGTAGGTTTCAATTTGCAATTGTTTGATTATCTCTTTGCTTATGTCAAATTGGATTTATAACATTATATACTTTATGCTCTTTCGAAATCTAGTATAGGCGCTAATAAGCCAGCTCTGGTATCATTCCAAATAGGGGAATTGCTTAAGCCACCTAATATTTTTAAATGTATAGATGGCCCCACATGAGGTGCTATCAACCATTTGATGTAATGTAAGCTTGCGATTGGCCGTATTCGATAACTACCTTGGTTGACCATGTGCTGCGGTAACCATATAATGATCTCATTGATGCCAATTTCAGGTTGCAACCATTCGGCTTTTGATTTGTCTGTTTGATATGACCAAAACAATAAAGTCTCCTGTTGATCGTAAAAAGCAATACCATAGCAGAAGTCTCCACTTAATTCGCTTGTTTTAAATTTTAAACAGATACCTGTTTTAGTATCATTCCTAGTTACACCACTTTCGTTAGGTTCTTTCTGTTCATTAACCAAGTAAAAACTTTGTAAATCAAAATAGCTACTATAAAATTGCTCTGAGTTTTTAATCCAAATAGGTTTCAGGTTGTCCTCACTATTTAGGTATAAACTGACAACCTCGCTAGATGATCCGTGTTTGATGAGCTGTCCGTTTTGTAGCAAGATAGCTTTTTGACAGAGTTCTGTGATACTGCCTAAGTTATGACTTACAAACAGCACAGTTCTGCCTTCACCTTTACTGATTTCGCCCATTTTACCAAGGCATTTCTGCTGAAATTCGGCGTCTCCTACGGCTAATACTTCATCAATAACCAATATTTCGCTATCTAAATAAGCCGCCACTGCAAAAGCTAATCGTACATACATTCCAGAAGAATAGCGTTTAACAGGAGTGTCGATGTAACGCCCTACGCCGGCAAAATCTACAATCTCATCAAATTTTCTTGCGATTTCTTTTTTTCGCATTCCCAATATGGCTCCGTTTAGGTAGATGTTTTCCCTGCCCGTTAAGTCTGGATGAAACCCCGTACCTACTTCTAATAAAGAAGCAATGCGGCCTCTGCCTATAATGCGACCTGAGGTAGGAGAGGTGACTCTACTCAGGATTTTTAGCAAGGTGCTTTTACCTGCTCCATTGGGCCCAATGATACCTACAGCATCTCCTTGTTCAATTTCAAAGTTGAGGTCTCGAAGGCTCCAAGTGATACCACTATTTCCTTTTTTGCTGCGGTTATTAGTTTCTCCAATACGTAAAAATGGATCCTCTTTTCCTCTTATCCGAGCAAACCAGCGCTCCAAATCAAGACTCATGGTACGCGTGCCTATTTCGCCCAATTGGTAGGCTTTACTTAGGTTTTCGACTTTGATAATAGGGTTGCTCATCGCTAGATTTAACGCCTAATGTTTACGTATTTTGCTTAGAAATCTCTCCATAAATTGATAAGGTCTCGTATTTGCCTTTCTTAATAAGTTCATGTCATCAGCAATAAAGCTCAACTCTTTTTGGTAAACTCTTCTGATCTCTTCGAGATGCTGCGCATTTCCATTTGAAGAAACGCCATCTAAAAAGAAAGTAGATAAGGTGAGGTTGATGTAATGGAATGAGTACCCGCTCAAAAATGCCTTTACAAAAAACAACCAGTCGGAAATAATATGATAATTTTCCGAATAGCCGCCAAGGATGTTAAAGACGTTTCGTTTAATAATAGAAGCTGGATGGCCAATAAAAGAACCAGTAAAATAAGCTAGCGTTAATTTATTCGGACATTGATGCAGGCGTTCGGTATTATTTGCTGAATCGGCTAGTAGTAAATTGGTGTAATAAATGTCTTGATCTGGCTTTTGCTCAACATGTGTAAAGAGATGAGATAGCGCATCGTTATCATGCAGGATATCGCCACTATTTAAAAAAAGCAGATAGTTGCTAACAGTAGCTTTGACACCTTTATTCATTGCGTTAAAAACTCCTTTGTCTGCTTCGCTAACTGAATAGGCAATGTTGGTTTCGTATTTTTTGATGATTTCTTGACTTCCATCGGTAGAGCCTCCATCTATAATGATGTGTTCAAAATCCTTCCAACTTTGATTAATTACACTTTCAATGGTCTTTGCCAATCCATTTTTATTATTGTAATTGATGGAAATGATAGTTAACAGAGGCATTTTTTTTACGGCTTCCACTCTGGAACAAATAAATTGGCCACTTTAGCAAAGCAATAGCCTAAAAAGCCTTTGCTACGCCAATGATGACCTCTTAAAGCTTTCCAATGGTAATCCCTTTGATTTTTTTCGTTGAAAATTTCGCCAATGAAGTGCCAGTTCTCTCTCGGATAATTTATTTTTTGACAGTAATGGACCTCGTTAAGGTTATAATCATCGTAGTACGAAATGTTGTTGATGCAAAGTGGATAGATTTTATCCATTAAAAAATTTTGATCTGCACCCCAAGCTTTGGTATCTTTTTCTTTTTGGCCAATCAACCATTCTCTAATGAGTATGCTGATATTAAGCTGATTCCTATTTTTTACACCCCACAGGCCACCCATTAAAAAAGGGTAAACATGCGAACCAGGATGGTCTTTAATCATTAAAAAAGAAGTAGATTCTTTTTCCCATGCATCTATGATGGTTTTTTCTCGATAGTTCAATCTGCTGTCAGTATCTCTAGATAACATCAAGTGAACTTCAGGGAGCTCTATCGCCGTAAACCTCCACATCATTGGAGGAATATCAGAACTGTCCATATTCAATAACCGCACGTTTTCATTTGCTTGCAATTGTTGAATGTAAGTTTGAGGTACGCTTTTATCGTAAAAAAAATAACAGTGAAAATCAGGAAAGAAACGCTTTGCCAAGCTTACATTCTCCAATGCGCCTACTAAGTATTTTTCGTTTTGACCATAGAGGCTAAACGAAATACATTTTATTTTTTCTCCTGTATATGTCACTGCACTACTATCCAATTAAATGCCTCTGATAAAAACCCTTGGGTCATAAATGAAGGCTTTCCACAAGGTAGGAATCAAGTCTTTTGGTTGTGTTTTTAATGTTTTCAGCAATTCCAATCGATAAGCGGTTCTCTTGTTTCGGGCAATCAAGGTTTTTATCTTACTAGCGATATGAGGATGTTGATTTAAACAATTTTCTAGAAAACGTATAATTTCGTCGTATTTCGTTTGGTGTAGGTTGGCTGTTTTAGCCAAAGCATGCTGTCTGAAAAATGCTACTGGTTGGCTAATCAGTGTGACTTTATAATCCGAAGAAAGCAAGCGATAAAAAAAATCGAGATCTAAACAGAAATGATATTTTTCGTTTAGTAAAATTGGATTTTGATTTCTAGACCAAAATGTTCCGGCCTGTCCGAATAAACCAATATTTAAAATTAAGTTTTCTACGGTTGATGGCTGTATAACTTCTCTAAGCTTTGCACTTTCTTTGGTGTCGCCCTCTAACCAATTGCCCGTGATAATTTGCTTTTCATCTTCCTTATACGTACTTGCAATTTCATGGAGTACGTTTGGCATTAATAGATCATCACTGTTTAGGAAGCTTAAAAGATCTCCATTAGCCATTTCAAGCCCCTTGTTAATGGCATGACTTTGACCGTTGTCTTTTTCGCTTACCCAGTAATGGATTTGCTTTTCGTATTGCTTAATTACCGATACAGAATTGTCCGTACTACCGCCATCAATCACAATCAATTGCAGGTTAGGATATTGTTGCGCTATCACAGAGAATATTGTTTCCTCCAAGTAATTACCCTGATTGAAACTTGGTATTACAATACTGATTTTTGGAAAACTTTGCATCTAAGCTACTAACTAATAGCGAACAACGAACAGCCCTTAAACGGTATCTACGAAATTCTTTTCTACTTTATTAAATACGACGATGCCAACGATTAGCGTCACTAACGTAATGCCAGTGGTATATCCTATAGCTCCCCAACTGAAAGTGCCATTACCTAAAAAGCCATACCTAAAAGTTTCGATCAGCGGAGTCATCGGGTTATATTCAATAATCCAAGAATAAGTTGGATAGTTCTCTAAGGCAGTACTTAATGGATAAATTACCGTAGTGGCGTACATTAATAATTGCACACCGAAAGTAACCAAGAAAGCTAAGTCGCGGTATTTGGTTGTCATCGCCGAAATGAGCATACCAGCTCCTAAGCCTAATAACGCCATTAATGTAACTACTAATGGGAAAAGTGAAATAGCCCAAGTGATGTTGAAATCAGCTTTTGCGATAAAATAATAGTATCCCATTACAATGAGAAACAGTAAAAATTGCACCCCAAATCTTACCAGATTACTTACGACAATACTTAATGGCATAATTAGTCTAGGGAAATAGACCTTTCCGAAAATATTGGCATTGTCTTTAAATACCGTAGAGGTTTTGGTTAGGCAGTCGGCGAAGTAATTCCAAGCGGTGATACCGGCCATGTAAAACAAAGGTTGAGGAAGTCCATCGGTACTAATTCCAGCCAAGTTGCCAAAAACGAAAGTGAAAATCATTGTCGTTAAAAGCGGCTGTATAAAAAACCAAAGTGGACCTAAGATGGTCTGCTTGTAGAATGACACAAAGTCTCGTCTAACTAAAAGCCAAAGCAAATCCCTATAGGCCCAAGTATCTTTTAGCTTAAGGTCTAATAAAGAGTTTTGAGGTTCTATACTCCAATCGTATGTTTGTTGATTATTCATAATTTAAAGGGGGCGGGATCAGTTGTCAGGTTTAAGGTATCAATTATTCACTTTCTGATTCAAAATTAACTCAATAACCAATTCACTCTTTCCATATATGGTTCGAAGCCAAAATGAGCCACTGTTAATTGCTGCTGTTGTTCTGGTTGATGTGTATGATTTGTTAACGCCGTTTGTATGGCATTAATAATTTCTGCTTCGTTATTGGGATTAACCATTTGGCCGAGTTCTCCATTTAAAAGTGCATCGGTACTGCCATCAATGTTACCGCTTATAACTTGGCAACCATGTGCTGCGGCTTCAATAAATACAATGCCGAAACCTTCTGCTTTACTTGGCATGATAAAAACATCACTCAATAAAAAGTGAGCGCTAAGTTCATCATCTGATAAATAGCCAATGAGTTTAACCTGATCTGTTAATTCGTTTGCTTCAATCAATTGCTCTACCCTTAACTTTTCCGCTTCGTCAGCCTTTCCCGCTAAAAGGTACGTGAAATTTTGTCCACTCTTTCTAAGTTCTGCGAGTGCGGTAATTACAGTATCGTAACCTTTGTATTTTTCACTTGCCGAAAGTCTGCTAAGTGTATATAATATGGGGCTTTCAGTCGGTATTTTATACCTTTCTAACAATTGCTGCGGTTTTTTGAAAATAGTAGGCAGTGTTAAAAAAGGAGATAAACTATTATTGACTACTTGTATTTTTTCAGGTTTCAACTGATGTTGGATGACCATTTTATCTCGAGTGTAATTGCTTACTGCCCAAACCTCTACTTTTTCCTTGATAAATTCTACTTTCCACCGAGGTAGTTGATCCCAAACTTCTATGCCATGAGCGAATAAAATAAACCTGTGTTTAGGCTTAAAAAATGAAATGATTTTGGCAACCAGTAAAAGATTGATATGCGATAAAATAGTGGTTGGCGACGAGAACCCTTTCCAAACGCTAGATAATATGAATGAAATTTTGCTGCTGGCAAACGCCTTGTAGTTACGATTTGGCGTGTACCTGTCATCAACATCAGCTTTTTGATCATGCATCGAATAGCTGGCCCATCCCGTTGTGCCAAACAATTGATATAGCGTATAAATGAAATTTTTACTTACTTTTTCTACACCGCCAGTTAAGCTAAAGGCATATAGATTAAGAAAAAGTATATTTTTATTTTTGTTGGGCACGATGAAATACTTGGTAAACTGCAAATAATTTCGACCAGTGTAGTTTTCCGCTTTTAAATTGCTCCAATAAAGCTAAAGCCTCTATATTACCTTGGTAGTGAGTTTCATTGAGCATGGGTTGGTAATGGTTAAACCATTGCTGAAAAGGAAAGGTAAACCCTTTTTTGGGCCTGTTCCATATCGCTTCTGGCAATAGCTTACGGTAAGCTGCTATCAACAATGATTTAGGTTGTTGGCTAAACCTGCTTGTAGTTGGTAACTGTTGTGCAGCAGCAACTACATCCTGATCTAAAAAAGGCACCCTAACTTCCACGCCATGGGCCATGCTCATGTAGTCAGTGTCTTTTAGCAGTTGATTTTGCATATAAATATTGGTTTCAAACCAAGAAATTCTGTCTTCGGCAGCTAGCTTGTCAATTTCTTTGTCGAGAGGATATTTGCTTAGGATCTTTTGCACCTGTTTCTCTGAAATACCCAATAATTGACTAACTACGTTTGGCGTATAAAATCCCCTTAAAAATAAATATTCCCCAATGGGATTTTGATAGGCTAAGAAACTGATGCGTTTCAGTTTATCATTAGGTAAATACTTCGCTAATCTCAATATAAATCGAGGAGTTTTTTGTAGCGCTTTGATTATCGAATACCTCTTAAAAGATGGATAACCACCAAAAAGTTCATCGGCACCAATGCCTGATAAAACAGCTTTTAAACCATTTTCTTTAGCTACTTTGTTTACAAACCAAGAATTAATGCCATCATTAGAAGGTTGGTCCATGTCTTGGAAAATCTGTGCGATATTTTCCTCGAAATCCTTCGCTGTAACGGTATAGCTGATATGTTTGCTCTGAATCTGTTCAGCAATAATTTCCTGATAGTGCTGTTCAGAAAACTCAGGCTCATTAAAGTTGATGCTTACTGTATTGATGGTTTGTGCATTTTGCTCGTTGGCAATGAGACTTAACAAGCTACTGTCAATGCCGCCACTAAGAAATACGCCAATAGGTGCATCAGAAATGAGATGTCTTTTTACGGCCTTATCCAGATTAGTTTTTGTATCGATTACAGCGGCTGCCTCATCCATGTTTTTTGTTGCAGGATAGCTAGCCGCAAATTTTTGGATTTTGCTCTGCTGTTTAACATGATCCCAAATTAAATAGTGACCTTTGGGTAGGTTGTAAACACCTTCTAAAGTAGTATAAGGTTCGGGAACAAATCCAAATGATAGGAAGTAGATAGGCCAGTCTTTGTTTTCTTTCCAATTTGGATCAAAAGCTTTGAATGCCTTTACTTCTGAAGCAAAATAAAGTTCACTAGATTTGGTGTGATAGTAAAGAGGTTTAATCCCTAATTCGTCCCTCACTAAAAAAGTTTGTCTTGCTTTTTCATCAAACAAAGAGAACGCAAACATTCCCTTCAATTCTTTGAAGAAATCAGTTCCGTAGGCTTCATAACCTGCGAGTATAACTTCGGTATCTGTTTGGTTTTGAAAAGTAAATCCTTTGCTAATTAAATCGGCTTTTAACTCTTGATAATTATAAATTTCCCCATTAAAGGTAATCCATAAATGCGCACCATACTGCATAGGTTGTTTGCCATTTTCACTGAGATCGATAAGTGACAGTCTTCGATGCCCAAAAGCCAAATTAAAGTGTGGAATAGCTTGATAGCCAAATCCATCTGGACCGCCTTTATGCATCACATCGCACATCAGCTGTAAGCTTTCTTGCACTTGCAACTCAGTTAATTTATTGCTAATTATTCCAGCAATTCTACACATCTTTTTTTGTACTTCTCATTAATATCAATGAAGTCAACTCACAGCTTCGCCCTCTCAGTCCCATTTCCGGGGCCTAAATTTTTAATTTTAAATGATAGAATTTTGAATGATTAAATAGATGTTGCCATTCGCTCAGTCATCTAACTATTTACTCATTCTCTCATTCAACATTCTCGTCACTTCAATGGCTCAATATACGCTGTCGATGTATTCACATGTATTGCATATCCCAAGTTTTCTAACTTCAGCACCAAGCTTTTTTTGTTTTTGATGGAAACCAGTTCTGCAATCATTCCCTTGAATGGGCCTGCATTTACCAGTACCTTTTCTCCAGGCTGTATTTCGTAGTCTATTAAATCCAAGTCTTCTCCAGAAGCCAATAACAGCTTAAGGTCTTCCATTTGTTTATCTGGCATTACGGCAACCTGCCCTGAGAAATAAAGGAAACGGTTAATGCCCTGGGTCATTAAAACTTCGGAATATTCTCTGCTAGAAATCTTTACAAAAAGGTAAGATTTAAATAGTGGCTCTTCTACTATTTTTTTGCGGTCGCTCCACTGCTTTAATTCTTTTCTGAGTGGTAAATAACATTCAATATGCTTCTTTTGTAGTTCTTGATATGCTCTTTTTTCCGCTCTAGAATTTGTGTACACTGGATACCATCTGTACAGATTATCAATCATCGCTTATTTCCTTTTCCAAAATTCCCACCATTTTTTACCTGCTTCATCTGTATAATAGCCGCTACCATATCCCGTATTCGAATAGTCGGAATAATAGTAGTAATTGGCATAATAACTGCCGGTATAATTGGTGGTATAATACCTGCTATGCAGGATATCGTTATCGAAAGCGTTTAAAATAATAGCTATATTAGATAAGTTAAATTCTTTAGAAAGACGCTCAGGAACAGAAGCTGCTTGATAGCGAGAAACTCCAGAACGAACTACAAATAAGTTTACATCAGCCATTCGGATAAGCGGAATAGCATCAGATACTAAACCTACTGGCGCCGAATCTACGATTACAAAATCGTACGTTTTGGTTAAATCTTCCAATAAATTCTTCATCTTATCAGAGTATAATAGTTCTGAAGGATTAGGAGGTACGGGGCCAGCCGGAATAAATGTAAGTTGCTCTACCTCGGTAGGGAAGGTAACCTCGGCTAGTGTTGCCTGATTAGAAAGGTAAGAACTTAAACCTTTTAAATTATTTACCTTAAAGGTGTGATGTAATTTCGACCTTCTTAAATCGGCAGCGATTACAATTACCTTTTTGTCAATTAAACTTAAGGTACTTGCTAAATTTACGGTGGTAAACGATTTTCCTTCTCCAGAAATCTCGGAAGTGATACACACAATTTTGCTAGCTTTCTCGGCAGCTAAAAAGCTCAAGTTGGTTCTTACAGAACGTACCGATTCGGCAAATAGCGACTTAGGGTTTTTAATGGATAAGATTTGACGGTTATCTTCGTCTATCGCATCTTGATATTTTCTAATTACCCCAATAATTGGAATGGTAGTGAGGCTTTCTATAGTTTCTTTGTCATAGATAAATGGATTTAACATTCTTACCAGAAGAATAAGTCCAACGCCTGCAATTAGTCCAATGATTAAAGCTGCGGTATAAGTTTTCTTATGTACAGGTGAAATAGCATTGGTGTTATAGGTCGCGAAATCTACAATGGTAGCACCTGCGGTAATGGCTGCTTTACTGATCTGAGCTTCTAATTTTTTCTCAGAAAGGTAGCTGTAAACTTTTTGGTTAATAGCTGCATTGGAAGTAAGGTTGATTAATTCCTTTTCTGCTTTTGGAATGGTATTGAAAGTTTGTTTGATCGCTCCAATTTGTTGATCTAAAAAAGCGATGGTCTTTTGATTTTTCTGCCTTTGAGAATTGGCATTGCTTACAAAAGCTGATTTGATCTCTAAAATTTGCTTGTCTAGCTGTTGTACGATGTCAGAGCTGGCTTTATAAGTAACTAAAGTTTCTTCGCGTTTAAACAACAGAGCGTTGTATTGCGTGAGCAGCGATGCCAGCATTGGGTCTGTGATACCCTGTAGGTTATAATTGATCGCATTCAGGTTTTTATTGCCAACAATCTCTTTTTCTAACTGGTTGATGAAAAGCCCCTGTAAGTTTAAGGTGCTCTTTTCTGTCTCAAGCCCAGTTAGTTTTCTCATCACATCTTGGCCGGCAGAAGTAATGTCCAATACTTTATTGTTAACCTTAAATTGTTCTAATTCAGATCCAGAAGCCCTTACTGCTTTCGACATGCTTTGTTGTAGCGTGTCGATAAAGTTGATGGTCTGTGTGGCAGATATTGTTTTTTGCTCACGATCGTAATTCACGTAAGATCTTAATATGGCATTAAGGATATCGGTGGCGAAATAAGGATTGAAATCTGTTTGCGATAGCGAAAGTATATTCGTTCCTTTGGTTTCGCTCATGCTTAAACCACCTGCAACACGTCCCAAGAAGCTATTTTTAGAATTGAACTTAAAGCCATAAACGGAATTATTGCCTTTTAACTTTGCATTATTATTGATCTTAAACTTGATCCCGTCGATGGCAATGATTTGCCCATTTTGGTAGGTTTTACTTATTTCCTGACCATTTTCTTGATGGCTAAGGCTAAATGAATTAGTATCTATGAACTCATATTCGATAAGCCCTGTAGTCGTATGCGCATTATCCTCTTCAATGATGGCTATATCCAAAGGTTTTTGTGGATAGATATCGCTAGTTCTTACTCGTCCTTTTAGATAGTAGGAAATTCTGTAATCTAAATTACTGATTGCGTTTAGTAAAACTTCTCTAGAACGAATAACGAACTGCTCCGATTGCATTTTATTATTACGATCGTAACCTGTCCTCACATTTAGCAATTCGGATATCTCTGATTTCTTTTCCTCAAACTTTAAGGAAGCACTAGTGCTAAAAATTTCGGGGGTGTACCACAAATAAATATAGGCGGCTATTAACGAAATGATGATTGTACTAGCCAACCAATACCATCTGCTAAGTACTATCTTCGCAATTTTAACATAGTCTATATCTTGCTGCACATTTGCATTCCCAGCGACTGGTTGTTCCATTTACTTAGTGATGGTATAAATTAATAATAAAGCATTAACAACGGTAAAGCCTATTTGAATAAAATTGGAATAGGCTTGGAAGTTTTGACTACTCACTGTCACCCTGCGAGGCTCTACGTAAACAACATCTTTAGCTCTTAACTTTAGTCGAGGGTCTTTCAAGAATGCATAATCACTCAGGTTCACGAAAATAATCTCAGGATTGTTTTTATCTCCTCTAAATATACGTAGCATTTTTTTATTGGCATCGGGGGTTAAACCACCTGCGTCTGCTAGTAAATCGATCAATTCATAGTCTTCTCTTTCGATGACGAATTTGCCTTGGCTTGCAACTTCGCCTAATACGATCACATAAGCATTGGCTATGCGTACATCAATTAAAGGCGAGTTGAGCTCCTTCAATTCGTAAGCTTTTTGAATAGTTGCTGCAGCTTGAGTACGATTTAATCCAGCCACTTTAACAGCACCAATTTTAGGCAAAACTACTTCTCCTGCTGCATTGACTTTAAAAGTAGTGTAGGAGCTTGCTTGCGAAGCACTGTTTCCACCACTTGCTACGTTAGGTGTGATTAGGTTCATATCCTGTACATTTTTGATAGCAAGTTCGTCTTCGGCTTTGATAAGATTATAATAGCCTTCGTTTGCTGAACTAGGATTAACCACCCTCACAGTTTTTACGGTGTCGGCATCATAAGGGGTTTTTAGAATTACTTGCCTCCCTTTGAAAGAACACGAACTGCAGCAGATGGCAGCAAAGCAGATAAAAAGAAGTATAGTTAAAGGTAATTTGTTGTAGTTCATTAGTTTGAATGAGGGTGCAAATTACAATTTTTTATTGTTAGTCAAGCGTTAAAATTAAAAAACGGAGGTGTTAAATGTTTAAATTATACCTAAAGGTTGTATCCTAATTTTCTATCTTTTGGATGGTTTTTCAAGTCAGTTTTCCCTTGAAATGCCTCGAAGTTAATCGCTTTTGGTTATTTTCTCAATTTTAATGTTTGTCAGGTAATAAAACTTAAAGGAATAGGGGCGGCGTTTAGGTAAAATAAATTTCTTGCAAGCAATTTAGGATTGTACTTTTACATTTGAAAATTACAAGAGCTTGAAAATAACGATCATTACCGTAGTTTATAATGCAGAGAAGCATGTTAGGGATTGCATCGAGTCTGTGCTTGCTCAAAATTACCAAGATTTAGAGTATATCCTGATTGATGGTAATTCTAGCGACGGTACTTATCGGATAGCCAAAGAATATGAAGATCGTATCTCCATATTGGTTTCCGAACCAGATAACGGAATGTACGATGCATTAAATAAAGGTATAAACTTAGCTACTGGAAAAGTGATAGGTATTTTAAATGCAGATGATATTTTAGCTACTGAAGACGTGGTTTCGGAGATAGCAAAAAAGTTTCAGCAATTAAATGTGGATGCTGTTTATGGAAATCTAAACTATGTAGCGCAGGATAATGTTACAGTTGTGCATCGCAAATGGCGCTCGGCACCCGCTCGTCCCAGAGATTTAGCTTTAGGGTGGATGCCTGCCCATCCTACGTTATATATAAAGTCGGCGCTTTTCGCAAAATTTGGTGCGTATGAGTTGAGCTACGGTTCTGCTGCAGACTATGAGTTAATGCTAAGGTATTTTTACAAACATCAAATTAATACAGCTTATCTTCCTAAATTAATGGTTAATATGCGTAATGGTGGAATGAGTAATCAATCTGCAAAACATCGTTATGCTGCTTTATTGAATGATTATACTGCCCTCAAACAAAATCAAGTTCCGATGCCTTTATTTGCGCTTTTTTTGAAGAAACTAAGGAAAATTAAACAGTTTTTTTAGTTGTTTTCTTATCAGATATTTTTGCGTGCTCTCACCAAATAGTAGTGTTAAATTTTTGTGTTTCATTAGAAATACAACTTATTTGTTTAAATAATTTATAGATTTGATTGTCAATCTTTTGTAGAAAAGCATGCCGAAACAAATGTTTGCCGAGTATCCCTTGGTGTTTTATGTCTCTATTGTTAGCCTAGCATTTTTGTTGGTGCGTTTTGCTATACCTTCAATTATTCATACGGCTAATAAGTATAAATTGTTCGATGCTAGCGATCTGCATAGAAAAGAGCATGCAGAAAATATTTCTAGATTAGGCGGCATCGGTCTATTTTGTGGATTCACGATTACCGTTTTACTTTTTGCTACTACTGTTAATTACCAAGAAGCTAATTTTTTAATAGCCTCCAGTATTTTGCTTTTTGCATTAGGTATTAAGGATGATATTTACGGCGTTAGCCCTAGTACGAAGTTTGCATTGCAGATTGTAGTGGCTTTGATATTGGTTTGTCTAGGAGGATTTAAATTGTCTAGCTTGTATGGTGTATTCGATATTTGGAATGTCCATCCAATTGCAGGTGGGGTATTTTCAGTCGCTTTGATCATATTTATCAATAACGCATTTAATCTGATTGATGGTGTAGACGGCTTGGCCGGCACTGTTGGTGCAATTGTAAGCTTCTTTTTTGGACTCTTCTTTGCTTTAAGTGGCAATATGCCTTATGCATTTATAGCATTTTCAATGTTGGGAGCAATTCTTGGTTTTCTTGTATTTAATTATCCGCCAGCAAAAATATTTATGGGAGATACCGGCTCACTAATTATTGGCTTGGTATCTGCAGTTTTGGCCATTAAATTTATTGAAATTAATAAAGTAGGAGCTGGTACAGTTCCATATTTTAGCTCTGCCCCAGCTATTGCTGTCGCTGTGCTTATAGTTCCAATTTTCGACTCGCTACGTATCTTTTTCATTAGAATTATTAATAAAAGATCTCCTTTTAGAGGCGACAGAAACCATATTCACCATCGTTTGTTGCGTTTGGGATTAAATGCAAAGCAGATTTTGTTAGTTACCGTGTCCTTTAATCTAATTATGATTGGCCTAACGGTGCTGCTTAGCCATTTAGGGAATTTTATCCTTATATTTCTTCAGATAGGAATTTGTGTGGTATTCAATAGCGTACTTACTTATGTGAAAGGTAAAAAAGCCACAAAATCTTACACCGTTAAAGATGTTTTTATAAAGGATACCGTAAAGCTGTCATAGTTTCTTCTTTATTTAAAATTTAGATTTTCTTTCTGTAGATATTGGCTAGCTTTGCGTCAAATCACAATCAACTTTAGATGAAAATAGCCATTAATGGTTTTGGACGTATTGGAAGAATGTTCCTGCGTACTGCCTTGCAAAGAAATTTTGATATCATAGCCATTAATGATCTCACTACGCCGTCAACATTAGCACATTTGTTTAAATATGATTCTGTTCACGGAGGTTATCAAGGTGATGTAGCGGCAGAAGGACAATATTTAATAGTTGATGGAAGAAGGATTCAGGTTTTATCTAATGCTAATCCTGAAAACTTGCCATGGAAAGAACTAGGTGTAGACCTATTGGTGGAAGCAACTGGTAAGTTTGCTAATAAAGTTGGTGCCGAAAAACATTTACAAGCTGGAGCAAAGCAGGTGTTGATATCAGCGCCGGCACCAGATAAAGAAATTCCAATGGTGGTAATGGGAGTTAACGATGATGAAGTCGATTTTTTATCACCAATTTTATCAAATGCTTCTTGTACTACCAATAATGTGGCGCCAATGGTGAAAATATTGGATGATAATTGGGGCATTGAAGATGGTTATATTACTACAGTACACTCGATGACGGGAGATCAAAATCTACACGATTCACCGCACCAAGATTTGCGTAGGGCAAGAGCGGCATCTTCCTCTATCATTCCCACAACAACGGGTGCGGCAAAAGCCATTACACATATATTTCCGCACCTAGATGGAAAGCTCGGTGGTGCAGGTATTAGGGTGCCTGTATTAAATGGTTCGTTAACGGATTTTACCTGCATCCTTAAAAAGAAGACTACCATAGCAGAAATTAACGAGGCATTTAAGGTTGCTGCCGCTGGAGCGCTTAGCCAAATTGTGCAGTACACAGAAGATCCTATAGTCTCTGTCGACGTTATCAATAATCCATATTCTTGTGTTTTTGATGCGCAGCTAACCTCAATTGTTGGTGATTTGGTGAAGGTGGTAGGTTGGTATGATAATGAATCTGGTTACTCCAACCGACTGGCCGATGTAGTCGGAAAAATAGCGTATCTACATGCTAATGTCTAATAACTAACTACTAAGATATGATAAAGTTTGTCCCTTTAGAGGTGGTTTTGCCTTTAAGAAGTAAAATGCTTAGGAATGGAGCGCCTATTGATGAGTGTGTTTTGCCAACTGATGAGGCGCAAGGGATTTTTCATCTGGCTTATTATGTAGACGAAACTACAATTGCCACAGTTGGTACTTTCTATCCTCAAGATCTAGAAGGTAAGGATGGGCATGGCTATCAGCTTCGTGGAATGGCTACCGATACCTCTTTTTTTGGAAAAGGTTATGGTGCTATACTTATAAAATATGCTTTGGATTACCTAATAGAAGCAAAAGCTGACTATATTTGGTGCAATGCCCGTACATCAGCAGTAGATTTTTATAAGAAACAGGGGTTTGAAATTATTTCCGAAGAATTTGAAATCTCGGGTGTTGGGCCACATTACATCATGATTTTAAACTTAATATAGAATACTGTCCCAATTTTAATTCGGGATAGCTTCATCACTGAAAACAAAAAATATAGACAAAAATGAAAACAGTAGACCAATTTGATTTTAAGGATAAGAAAGCTATCGTAAGGGTAGATTTTAACGTTCCTTTAGATGCCGATTTCAATATTACCGATGATAAAAGAATGCGTGCTGCATTGCCAACTATTAAAAAGATTTTGAAAGATGGCGGTTCAGTAATTTTAATGTCGCACTTGGGTAGGCCAAAAGATGGACCAACCGATAAATATTCTTTAAAACATATCGTTGCAGATTTGTCTCGCATGTTAAGTCTTACGGTAAAGTTTGCCGACGATTGTATTGGTGAAGATGCAATTAACAAAGCCGGAAATTTATATCCAGGAGAAGTTTTATTGTTAGAGAATCTTCGTTTTTACAAAGAAGAAGAAAAAGGAGATGTCGCTTTCGCCGAAAAATTATCGAAGCTTGCTGAAGTTTATGTAAACGATGCGTTTGGGGCGGCACATAGAGCACATGCTTCTACAGCAACTATTGCTCAGTTTTTTCCAGAAAATAAATTCTTCGGTTATTTAATGGCAGAAGAAGTTAAAAATGCCGAAAAAATAATCAATGATGCTGAAAAGCCGTTCACCGCAATTATGGGTGGTGCTAAAGTGTCTGATAAAATCTTGTTGATCGAAAGTCTTTTAGAGAAAGTAGATAACTTGATTATAGGCGGCGGTATGGCTTATACATTTGCAAAAGCACAAGGCGGTGAAATTGGCACGTCTTTGTTGGAGGCTGACAGAATGGAGCTTTGTTTGGAGTTGTTGGAGAAAGCTAAGGCAAAAGGAGTGAACTTGGTATTGCCGGTTGATACGGTAATTGCTGACAAATTTGATAATAATGCAAGTAAAGATCAGGTAGATAGTGGTCATATTCCTGCCGATTGGATGGGCTTGGATATCGGTACGAAATCTGTAGAATTATTTAGTGACATCATTAAAAATTCTAAAACATTGCTTTGGAATGGTCCTATGGGCGTTTTTGAAATGGAGAACTTCCAACAAGGAACTAAAGCTGTTGCCGAAGCAGTAGTAGAAGCTACTAAAAATGGAGCTTTCTCATTAATTGGTGGTGGGGATTCTGCAGCTGCAATTGCGAAATTTGGCTTAGAAGATGAAGTTAGCTATGTGTCTACTGGCGGTGGTGCTTTACTAGAATATATGGAAGGTAAAGAATTGCCAGGTGTAGCTGCTATTCAGAATTAATATGCTAGCTGGTTTGAGCCACAGATAAATTGAACGTTGGCGTCCCCGCCAACAAGTAGAAAACATAAACTGCACATCTGTGGTTAGGTAAATTTAGAATTAATAGAGGTTAACTCCTTGGATATGAGCGTCCCGATGCATAGCGTCGGGACGCTTTATTTTTTTACCACCACTAAAAATGCCCTAGCCATATTAAAAAGTGGGTTTTAGTGGTAAGAAATGTGTGTTGAAAACTTTTTTGTGGTAAAAAGTGGTAAAAAGTGGTAGAACTCTCTTAATTTTACACTACATAAAAAGTGTAGCTACTATAAATGAACCAACTCATCGGAGAATTTGATTGCAAAATGGATGCGAAAGGGCGCTTGATGGTGCCTGTTTTGCTGAAGAAGCAATTGCTTGATGTAGAGCGAGATGGGTTGGTCGTAAACAGAGGTTTTGAAAAGAACTTGGTTATTTATCCTAAAAAAGTTTGGGATGAGACGGTGGCCGAGTTAAGTAAGTTGAATATGTTCGAGAAAAAGAATCGTGAGTTTGTGAGAGCGTTTCAGCGTGGAGCAATGCCTTTGTCGTTAGATGCTGCTGGTCGTGTGCTTTTGCCTAAATCTTTGGTGGAATATGCTGGGATAGATGCTGAATTGGTATTGGCTTGTCAGTTAGATAAAATCGAGGTTTGGGATAAAAAGATTTATGACGGTCTTTTTGATGATGTTCCTGAAAATTTTGCTGCCTTGGCAGAAGAGGTGATGGGCAATAAAAACAAAGGAGGTGCTGATGGAGAATAATTACCATGTGCCTGTTTTGTTGCAAGAGTGTATCGATGGTTTAAATATCAAGCCAAGCGGTGTGTATGTGGATGTGACTTTTGGTGGTGGCGGACACTCTCGTGAAATTTTGAAGCATTTGGGTCCTGAAGGTATTTTAGTTGCTTTTGATCAAGATCCTGATGCGCAAAGAAATAAGATTGATGATCCTCGTTTTCGTTTTGTAGATCAAAATTTCGGTTATCTGAAAAATCATCTCCGTCTTTTGGGTATCAAACAAGTGGATGGTATTTTGGCTGATTTGGGGGTTTCTTCGCATCAGTTCAATGAGCCAGAAAGAGGTTTTTCTACTCGTTTCGAGGCGGATTTAGATATGCGTATGGATCAGCAGCGAGCTTTAACTGCTGCGGTGGTGCTGAATACTTATACGGAGGAAAAATTACATAAAATCTTCGGTTTGTATGGTGAGGTTCAAAATGCGAAATCTTTAGCGAGAACAATAGTTACGGCCCGTTTAGATGAACCTATTCAGACTTTGTCTGGTTTTAAAAATGTGATTGCGGCTCATATCCCCCGTGGAAAAGAGAATAAATATATGGCGCAAGTTTTTCAAGCTTTGCGTATTGAAGTAAATGCGGAAATAGAGGTGTTGGAGCGTTTCCTGGAACAATCGGCCGAAGTGCTTAAGCCAGGAGGACGTTTGGTGGTAATGTCTTATCATTCGTTAGAAGATAGGCCAGTTAAAAATTTCTTGGCTAAAGGAAAATTTAGAGGTGAAGTGGATAAAGATTTTTTTGGCAACGATCAAAAGCCGTTTAATGTCATCACTAGGAAGGCAATTGTGGCTGATGCTGAGGAATTGGCTCGTAACAGCAGATCTCGCAGTGCGAAATTAAGAATCGGTGAACGGATTTCATTGCCGTTGACTTCGGTCAACGGAAAAGGGGGAAGAGCGAGTGAATAGGTTTAGGGAAAAGTTAGAGGAGGAGTTGGCTGAGGAAGATGAGCCGGTGCTCAAAAAGGAGCAGCCTAAGAGAAAAGAACCTGCAAAAGAAGGAAGTGCAACAGCTTTCTTCAGGAAATTATTTGTGGAAGGTGCTGTGTCTAAGGAGACGGCAACAGATATGCTTCCCTACTTAATTTTCTTGTGCGTGTTGGGGATGGTTTATATCGCGAATAGCCACATGGCGGTAAAAAGTATTAGAGATATAGATCGGTTGAGTAAAGAAGTGAAAGAGTTGAGCTGGGAGTACAAATCGCTAAAAGCCGATTTGATGTTTAAGAGCAAAATGACAGAGGTAGCGAAAAAAGTAGATACGTTGGGTTTAGAGGAGTTGATTGAGCCGCCAAAAAAAATAATAGTACAAGTTAAATAATGAATATCAGGGCAAACATATTATTAAGGGTGTATTTAGCTTTCGGGCTAATTGTGCTTTTTGCGCTTGCGGTTTTCGTTAGGTTGTGCGATGTGCAATTTAGACAAGGCCATAAGTGGGTTGCTATGGCTGATAGTTTGTCTACCAAGGAGTTTGAGATTGAAGCTACCCGTGGTAATATTTATTCCGTAGATGGAAGTTTGTTGGCGACATCTGTTCCTGAGTACGAATTGAGGATGGATATGTTTGCCGGCGGTATCCAAGAAGATAAAATTTTTAATGCCAAAGTTGATTCGTTGGCGATGAAGCTTTCAGGTTTTTTCAAGGATAAAAGCGCAAAAGATTATTCTCGTTTATTACGTAAAGCAAGGCAAGATAGTGCTCGTTATTTGCTGATCAAGCGTAAGGTTACCTATCAGGATTTGAAAATTGTGAGAAGTTTTCCGCTGTACAATATAGGTAAGCATTCTGGTGGTTTAATGGCAATCCAAAAAAACAAACGTATTCTTCCGTTTAAAGCTTTAGCTGCCAGAACTATCGGATATAAAAACGAAAACGTAAAGAACGGTGTAGGCTTAGAAGGAGCATACGGTAATTATATCAACGGCGAAACCGGTAGAAGATTAATGCAGCGTATCAGCGGTGGTGTTTGGATTCCGGTAAACAGTGATGCTGAGGTGGCTCCGAAAGATGGTGCGGATATCATTTCTACCATCGATATCAATATGCAAGATTTAGCGCAAAGTGCCTTAGAAAAGCAATTGATTAAAAGTCAGGCACATCATGGTGCTGTAATAGTAATGGAGGTGGAAACTGGCGAGATTAGAGCGGTTGCAAATTATACCAAAGTAGAAGAAGGAGTTTATAAAGAACAGTTCAACTACGCGATTGCTGGTAACCAAGATCCAGGTTCTACTTTCAAGTTGGCTTCTTACATGGCTTTGCTAGAAGACAAAAAGATAGATACTAATACCTTGGTGAGAACCGGTTGGTATCAAATTCCAGGTAAAAGAATTACAGATTCTCATCCTAAAGACGAGTACGTAACAGTTAAAAAAGCTTTTGAGGAGTCGTCTAACGCTGCTATCGCAAAACTGATCAATGATAATTACAGCTCGAACCCAATGAAGTTCACTGATTATTTGTACGAGTGGGGATTGAATAAGAGAATGGGCTTGCAAATTCCAGGTGAATCACAACCTGTAGTTAAAAATATTAAGTCAAACAGGAGTTGGAACAAGAACATGACCTTGCCGCAAATGGCTTATGGTTACGAGATGCAGATGACGCCATTAAATATGTTGGTTCTGTATAATGCGGTAGCTAACAATGGAAAGCTGATCGCTCCAATTTTTGTGAAAGAAATTAGAAGATTGGGTAGTCCTATCGAGCAGTTTAAAGCGAGAGTAATCAATGATAAAATCTGTTCAGATGAAACGTTGATTAAGATTAAGGCGATGTTGGAAGGTGTGGTAACTAACGGTAGTGGTAAGCAGGTAGTGTATAATCCTTTGTATAAAATTGCTGGTAAAACAGGTACGGCACAAGTTGCAGATGCAAATTTAGGTTACAAAGCTAAAAAGCAATATCAGGCTTCGTTTGTGGGATATTTTCCTGCGGATAAACCTAAATATTCGATGATTGTGGTAATCAACGATCCAAAAGGTGCCTATTATGGTGCTTTGGTTTCTGGTCCAGTATTTAGAGAAGTGGCAGATCGTATTTACGCAAGCGATGTAAATATGTACAATAAAGTTGAAGAGCATTTGGCTGGCAACACCGTTGCTCCAGAGGCAAAAGCTGGACAAAGTCAGGCGACAAAGAAAGTGTACAATGCTTTTGGCATTAAGGCGCTTTATGCTGCGAAATCAGATTATTTCAACTCAATTGATACTAATAACGGTGTGGCTTACGAAGAAAATACACCAGTAAAAGGTGTAATGCCAAACGTAAGTGGTATGGGCTTAAAAGATGCGATGTACCTTTTGGGTAACGCAGGCTTAAAAGCTAGAATTAAGGGAAGCGGAAAAGTGACCAACCAATCTATACAGCCTGGAAGCAGGATTGGAAAAGGTTTGGTGGTAGATATATTGTTGCAATAAAAAGGAATTATAAATGAAGAAATGACGAAATGAGAAAATGAATGGCGGAATATCGTCCAGCATTTAAAACTTACTCATTTACTCAATTAATCATTATTAGAAATATGAATTTACAAGATTTACTTTACGGAGTTTCGATTAAAAGTTTAAAGGGTTTACCTCAGGTGGAGGTAGCTGCTTTGGCTTTTGATTCTCGTTTGGTAAATCCTGGGACCTTATTTTTTGCTATTCGGGGTACTGCTGCAGATGGACACCAGTTCATTAATCAAACCATTGCTGCTGGCGCAAGTGTAATTATTTGCGAAGAACTGCCAACTGAACTAAACGAGCAGGTTACTTATGTAGAAGTAGCAGATTCTTCAGAAGCTTTAGGTGTAGTTGCTTGCAATTTCTATGGTAATCCATCGGCAGAGCTGAAATTGGTGGGCATCACTGGAACCAATGGAAAAACAACCATTGCAACCCTGCTCTTTCAATTATTTACTGGTTTGAATTATGGTGTCGGACTAATTTCTACTGTTCAAAATCAAATTAATGATAGAGTAGTGCCTGCAACGCACACTACCCCAAATCCAATTGCTTTAAATCAGCTATTGCGACAAATGGTAGACGAAGGTTGTGAGTATTGTTTTATGGAAGTGAGTTCTCATGCCGTGTCTCAACATCGCATTGCGGGATTAACTTTTGCCGGTGGTGTGTTTTCAAATATCACTCATGACCATTTAGACTTTCATAAAACCTTCGATAATTACATCAAAGCAAAGAAAGCTTTTTTCGATATGCTGCCTAAATCGGCTTTTGCCTTAACCAATACCGACGATAAAAACGGGTTGGTGATGTTGCAAAACACCAATGCGCACAAAAGAACTTATGCCTTAAAACAAATGGCAGATTTTAAAGCGAAGATAATCGAAAACAAATTTAGCGGCTTGCATTTAGAAATGGACCATACTGATGTTTTCTTCAAAATGGTAGGTTCTTTTAATGCCTATAATTTGTTGGCAGCTTATGGCACAGCTGTTTTATTGGAGCAAGATCAATTAAAAGTATTGACCACGCTTAGCGCTTTATCTGGTGCAGAAGGCAGGTTCGATTATATCGTATCTAAATCTGGTATTGTAGGGATTGTGGATTACGCACATACGCCAGATGCGGTGCAAAACGTATTGAGTACTATCGCGAATATCAGAAAAGGAACCGAACAGGTTATAACTGTAATTGGTTGTGGTGGCGATAGGGATAAAACCAAGCGTCCCGTAATGGCAAAGGTTGCTTGCGATTGGAGCGATAAAGTGATTTTAACGTCTGACAATCCTCGTACCGAAGATCCGCAGATGATCATCAAAGATATGGAAGCGGGTGTCTCGCCAACTAACCAGCGCAAAGCGATTAGCATTTTGGATAGAAAAGAGGCGATTAAAACGGCTTGTCACATTGCGCAGCCTGGAGATATCATCTTAATTGCTGGAAAAGGTCACGAAAAGTATCAAGAAATTAATGGTGTAAGACATCATTTTGACGATAAAGAAATTATTAACGAACAACTAAACCAAATCAACTAATGTTATATTTATTATTCGAATATCTACATAAGCATTATGATTTCCCTGGATTGAGGTTGTTCCAATACCTTACTTTCAGGTCGTCATTGTCTATCATTTTGTCGTTGATTATCACTACGGTTTATGGTCGTAGAATTATCGATTACCTGCATTCGAAACAAGTAGGCGAAACCGTTAGAAATTTAGGTCTAGAAGGACAAATGCAAAAACAAGGTACGCCAACTATGGGTGGTATCATGATTTTGATGGGGATTTTGATTCCAACTTTGTTGTTCGCAAACATTACCAATATCTATGTGATCTTGATGATTGTGACTACCCTTTGGATGGGTGCAATTGGTTTCTTAGATGATTACATCAAAGTATTCAAAAAAAACAAAGAGGGTTTAGCCGGTAGATTTAAAGTGGTTGGTCAAGTGGGTTTGGCAATTATTGTGGGCTGTACCATGTATTTCCATCCTAATATTGTAGTACGCCAAACGGTAGATGAAACAGCGAAAGTTGATACGACTAAAGTGCAAAGCACTGCACCAATGGTATTGCGTAAAAAGGGCGAAACTTATTACTATACACAAGATGTAAAATCTACCAAAACTAATCTCCCTTTCTATAAAAACAACGAATTTGATTACGCTAAAGTCGTTAAATTTTTAGGAGAAGGATATGAGAAATATGCCTTCATTGTATTCTTGGCTTTTGTAATTGTCATTGTTACTGCGGTCTCAAATGGTGCTAACCTAACGGATGGAATTGATGGCTTGGCAACGGGAACTTCTGCAATCATTGGTATTACGATGGGCATATTCGCATACGTTTCGGGTAATACAGTAATGGCCGATTACTTAAATATCATGTACATCCCGAACAGTGGCGAGTTGATCATTTTTGCTGGTGCATTTATCGGGGCATGTATAGGTTTCTTGTGGTACAATTCATATCCGGCGCAAATTTTTATGGGCGATACGGGTAGCTTAACTATTGGCGGTATCATAGCGGTATTTGCCATCATGACTAGAAAAGAATTACTAATTCCAATTATATGTGGGGTGTTCTTGGTAGAGGTTTTGTCTGTGAGTTTACAGGTAACTTATTTCAAATACACTAAAAAACGTTTCGGCGAAGGAAGAAGAATTTTCTTGATGTCGCCATTGCACCACCACTATCAGAAGAAAGGTTATCACGAAGCTAAAATCGTTACCCGTTTCTGGATCATTGGGATTTTATTGGCCGTAATCGCATTTGTAACACTGAAATTAAGGTAAAAGTAAAAAGTCAAAAATAAAAACACCTGTTGTCAGTCTGAGCTTGTCGAAGACTAATATGGAAAGAAAGAATAATAAAAGAAAATACTAAGTGACCGAAGATGTCTTGGTTACTTAAAGGAAATAAGCAATAAGATGAACTCAAATAATAACATTTCGCAAAACCAATCTCAGTCAAATACGACTGCTGTGCGTTCGCGTATAGTTATTTTGGGTGCAGGAGAAAGCGGAGTAGGTGCAGCTAAACTGGCTCAAAAGCAAGGTTTTGATGTTTTTGTGTCTGATTTTGGCAGCATTGCTGATGTCTATAAAGCTGATTTGCAAAGCATGAACATTCCTTTCGAGGAAAATCAACATACCGAAGCATTGATTTTGAATGCAACGGAGGTAGTGAAAAGCCCAGGTATACCTTCAAAAGCGCCAATAGTGAAAGCCTTAGTAGACAAAGGTGTTCCAGTAATCTCTGAAATTGAATTTGCGAAAAGATATACCAATGCGAAGACGATTTGCATTACTGGTTCAAACGGTAAATCGACAACTACCATGCTTACTTACCATATCCTTCAAAAAGCAGGATTGAATGTAGGTTTAGCTGGAAATATTGGTCACAGCTTTGCAGCACAAGTGGCCGACAAAGAATTTGATTGGTATGTTTTAGAAATATCAAGCTTTATGCTGGATGATATGTATGAGTTTAAAGCGGATATCGCTGTGTTGCTCAACATTACACCAGATCATTTAGATAGGTACGATTACAAAATTGCCAATTACGCAGCTTCGAAAATGCGAATTGTGCAAAATCAAACATCAGCAGATGCTTTTATATACTGTGCAGATGACGAAGAGACGAAGAAAATTTTAGATAAAGTAAAGATAGAAGCACAAGCTTATCCTTTTTCTATCCTAAAAAAGGTAGAACAAGGTGCCTATTTAGAAGAGAATATTATACACATCAACACCAATTTAAACAACACACTAACCATGTCAATTTCGGATTTAGCCCTACAAGGAAAGCACAACATTTATAACTCAATGGCTTCGGGTATTGTAGCGAAAGTATTAGAGTTACGCAACGAAACTATCCGCGAAAGCATGGGAGAGTTTAAGAATATTGACCATAGGTTGGAGTTTGTGGCGAAAATCAACGATGTGACTTACATCAATGATTCGAAAGCTACAAACGTAAATTCTACCTGGTACGCCTTAGAAAGTGTAAATAGCGATGTAGTATTAATTATGGGTGGTGTTGATAAAGGAAATGATTACGAAATGCTGAGGGACTTGGTGAAAAGCAAGGTTAAAGCTATTATTTGTTTAGGTAAAGACAACAAACGTATACATGATGCTTTTGAAGATGATGTGGAAGTAATTGTGAATACGTTTTCTGCAGAAGAAGCGGTACAAGTGTCTTACCATTTAGCTAAAAAAGGAAATACTGTGTTGTTATCTCCAGCTTGTGCAAGTTTCGATTTGTTTAAAAGTTACGAAGATCGTGGTAACCAATTTAAGGCAGCCGTAAAAGAATTGTAATATGTTAAGTAGCAATACACATATAGACCAAGTTAGGAGTGATGCAGGTGCGATTTTAGACCGCCCGCTTTCGTTCGTGCAAAAGGCTTTGGAAAAAACCAAAGGCGATCGTTGGATCTGGATCATTATTGTATTGCTTTCTATGATTTCTATCATGGCGGTTTATAGTGCTACTGGTGCCATTGCTTATAAGAAAGGTATGACTGTTGAAAAGTTCGTGCTGATTAAACACGTTGTTTTTGTATTGGCTGGTATCGGTATGATTTACATTGCGCATTTGCTCGATTATAAATATTACGCAGGTATTTCGAAAATTTTGATGATTGTTACCGTGCCTTTGTTGCTTTATACTTTGGTTTTCGGACAGACATTGAATGATGCATCTCGTTGGGTGAAAATTCCAGTAATTAACCTGACTTTCCAGACTTCCGATTTAGCTAAGTTGGCTTTGATTACATTCTTAGCAAGAATGTTGACTAGAAAGCAAGAAAATATCAAAGACGTAAAGCAAGCATTTTTGCCTATTATGGGTTCTGTTTGTGTGGTGTTCATACTTATCGCTTTGGCCAATCTTTCAACAGCGTTGATGTTGTTTGGTGTAAGTATTTTACTGCTGATTATTGGCCGTATCAGTATAAAGCAAATATTAACGGTTTGTGCAGGTGGTTTTGTTCTGTTGCTTTTCGTAGTGTTCTTAGGGCCAAGAAGAGAAACTTATAAATCACGTATTAATTCGTATTTACATCCAGAGTTGCAACACTCTGATAAAACATACCAGTCTGATCATGCTAAAATAGCATTGGCTACTGGCGGTTTCCTAGGCAAGGGGCCTGGTAACAGTACTGAAAGAAACTTCTTACCGCATCCATATTCTGATTTTATTTTCGCCATTATTATTGAGGAATATGGAACGGTAGGTGGTTTAGCGGTGATGGTGTTGTATTTGGTACTGCTCTATCGATGTGTTAGGATTGTGACCCGAAGTCCCAAGGCCTTTGGTGCTTTGCTGGCAGCAGGGCTGAGTTTCAGTTTGACGATCCAGGCATTTGCGAATATGGCGGTTGCGGTAGGTTTAGGTCCGGTAACGGGTGTGCCTTTGCCACTAGTAAGTATGGGCGGTACCTCTATGATATTTACCAGTATTGCTTTTGGCATTATTTTAAGTGTAAGCCGAGATGTGGAAGAAAATAGCAGTGTTAAAAAAGAAGAAAAAATTATCGTAGGAGAGATACCTGCAATGGCTTAGAAAGAATTAGCTAATGTGATGATTAGCTGATTTGATAATGAAAAAATAAAATTAGAGACAAGGGAAATTAGCTAATTAGCTAATCAACCAATTATCAAATTAACAACATGAATAATTTCCCAAAAATTATCATATCTGGTGGTGGCACAGGCGGGCATATTTTTCCCGCCGTTGCTATCGCTAATGCCTTAAAAGAAGTTTCGCCGCAATGCGAGATTTTGTTTGTTGGGGCAGAAGGCCGCATGGAAATGGAGAAGGTTCCTGCCGCCGGATATAAAATTGTGGGACTAAATATAAGTGGCATTCAACGAGGTTCAATTTTTAAAAACCTTGGACTGCCTTTTAAGGTTATAGGTAGTGTGCGCAAAGCGATGAAATTAATTGCCGATTTTAAACCCGATGCAGTGGTTGGGGTTGGTGGTTATGCCTCTGGTCCGTTGCTTTATGCGGCTTCCCTAAAAAATATACCTTACTTGATACAAGAACAGAACTCTTACGCAGGCATTACCAATAAATTATTGGGTAAAAAGGCGGCTAAGATTTGTGTAGCTTTTGATGGTATGGAAGCTTTTTTTCCATCAGATAGGATTTTGAAAACTGGAAATCCGGTAAGAAAGAATATTGTGAATATTGATGGTCGTCGGTTTGCCGGAGCAGAGCTGCTAAAGCTCGACCCGTTGAAGAAAACCATTTTGGTTACTGGTGGAAGTTTAGGCGCTGGAACGTTAAACAAAAGTGTAGAAAAGCACTTGGCAGAAATCATCGCACAAGATGTGCAGGTAATTTGGCAAACAGGTAAGTTCTATTACAAAGGAATTATAGAGCGGTTGGGTTTGGAATATCATCCAAATGTTCGAATTCTAGAGTTTCTGAATCAGATGGATTTGGCCTATGCTGCTTCGGATGTGATTATTTCTAGAGCTGGTGCAGGAACCATTGCAGAGCTTTGCTTAATCAAAAAGCCAGTGATTTTGGTGCCTTCGCCAAATGTAGCCGAAGACCACCAAACTAAAAATGCTTTGGCATTAGTGAAAGAGAATGCGGCAATACTAATTGCAGATACAGCAGCCGAAGATACGTTGGTAGCACAAGCATTAGAATTGCTAAGAAATAAAGAGAAATCAGCATTGCTGAGTGAAAATATTGGAAAAATGGCTTTTGCTAATGCCGATGAGGTAATTGCGAAGGAAGTGTTGAAATTAATTGTATAAGGGTTTTAAGTTATAGGTATTAAGTGATACGTTTTTGGATGCGGTCAAAAAACTGAACATCCAAACAAACAACCAACTAGAAAAATGGAATTGTCAAACATCAATAGGGTTTATTTTGTAGGCATAGGAGGTATCGGCATGAGTGCCCTTGCCCGCTATTTTGCAAAACGTGGCTGCGTAGTTTGCGGCTATGATAAAACTCGTACTGCTTTGACGGATCAGTTGGAGAAAGAAGGAATCCTGATTTCATTTTTGGATGAAGAAAATACTATTCCAGTTGCTTTTAAAGAAAAATACGATGATACGCTGATTGTGTATACTCCAGCTATTCCTAAGGATTCGCATATCCTTAATTTTTTCCAGAGTAAAGGTTTTGAGTTAAAGAAACGTTCGCAGGTGTTGGGCATCATTAGCGAAGGAATGTACTGTGTTGCCGTTGCTGGTACGCATGGCAAAACCACAACTTCTTCAATGGTAGCACATATTTTAACCGCTACTGGTTTTGGTTGTACTGCTTTTCTGGGTGGAATCGCAACGAACTACAACAGTAATGTACTTTACGGTAAAAACAATGTGGTAGTGGTAGAAGCTGATGAGTACGACCGTTCTTTCTTGACTTTGCATCCTGATGTGGCTATCATTACTTCAATGGATGCAGACCATTTGGATATTTACGGAGACGAGAGCCACTTGCACGAGTCATTTAATTTGTTCGCTGACCAATTGAAAGAAAACGGTCGCTTATTTATTAAGGATGGATTGCCAATTTACGGAATTACTTATAGTGCAACTGGAGAATCAGCGATTAATGCTAAAAATATAAGGGTAGAAGAAGGCTGCTTTGTTTTTGATTTTGAGGATGGTTATACTACCATCACAGATTTGAAATTGGCTATGCCGGGTAGACATAATGTAGAAAATGCAACTGCAGCTATTGGAGCGGCGTTAAGTTTGGGTCTTCGACCTAAAGATGTAAAAAAAGCAATTGCAAGTTTCAAAGGTGTAAAACGCAGGTTCGAAACGATCGTTAAAACCGATAAACATACTTACATCGATGATTATGCACATCATCCTGAAGAATTAAGAGCTTGTTTCGATGCCGTTAGACAATTGTATCCTGAGAAGAAATTAACAGTGATTTTTCAACCGCATTTATTTACGCGTACAAGAGATTTTGCAGACGACTTTGCAAAGGTGTTAAGCACAGCCGATGAGGTGATTTTGTTAGACATCTATCCTGCTAGGGAATTGCCTATTGAAGGTGTGACTTCTCAAATGCTACTGGATAAAATCACCAATGAGCATAAACAAGTTTGTGCAAAAGAATTAGCCGTTGAACTGATAAAAAGTAAAAATACTGAATTGGTTTTGACCGTTGGCGCAGGAGACATAGATACCTTGATTGAACCATTAAAGAATACGTTGACCCATGCTTAAAAGAATAAACTGGAAAGCGATTTTTAAAGGGTTTGCTTGGCTTAGTTGCTTGGCGGGTATGGTGGTGTTGATGAGTTTTATCGATGCAAAAAAGCAATCGGTAAAATGTGCGAAGATTGAAATATTGATTCCGGGAGCGGACAATTTTATTGAAATAGAAGAGATAGATGCCATTCTTAAACAAAATCAAGGTGATTTAATTGGTAGAAATTTAGAAGGAATCAATCTTCATGAAATAGAAAAAAGCATTGCGGCAAACCCATACATTGGTTTTGTAAAGGTTTATGCCGATATGAATGGGACTGTATTTGTAGAAGTGAAGCAGCGTCAGCCAGTGTTGAGGATTTTAAACGCAGGTGGTCAAGATTACTATGTAGATAGTGATGGTTTGAAAATGCCAGTTTCGCCGAACTTTACTGCTAATGTTTTGGTAGCTACCGGAAATATTCTGGAAGGTTTCAATGGAAGAGTAGATACATTGATGACTCCAACAGCGAAGGATTTATACAAGACTGCCATGTTTGTGAAGAAAGATACTTTATGGGATGCGCAAATTGAGCAGTTGTACATTAACGATAAAGCAGATATCGAAATGATACCGCGAGTTGGAAATCAGCGCATCATTTTGGGTAATGCAAAAGATATAGAAACTAAAATGAGTAATCTGTTGGCTTTCTATAAGCAGGCAATGCCAAAAGTAGGCTGGAATGCTTATCGTTCTATCAATTTGAAATATATTAATCAGATTGTTTGTGAAAAGAGAGATTCTTTAACGATTAAGAAACTAGAGAAGCCTAGCGTGCCAGATTCGATAGTGCAACAGCAACAAGTGATTAATGCGGAAGTGCAGTCTGCTATACAAAACGAAATAAGGAAGGCAACGCAAGCAGTGGCTAACGAAACAAAAAAGGAAGAAAAAACAGCATCAGCTCCTGCTAAAACAGAAACTAAGAAAACAGAAAATACAACAGATAAAAATAAAGCTTCGAAAAGCACAGAGAATAAGGAGAGCGTAAAGAAAGAAAAAGAAACAAAGACAGAGCAGAAGCAAGCAGCTACCAAAGAAAAAACAGCTACCAAAGATAAAACAGTAAAAACTAACAGATAATATCAAACTCAACAATAAATATAATGGTTATGGGCAAAGAAAAAACTACCATTCAATCTCCAATCGTAGTAGGACTAGATATTGGTACTACCAAGATTTGCGTAATCGTAGGGCGCAGAACAAATCATGGTAAAATAGAAGTCCTAGGTATTGGAAAGGCCGAATCCGCAGGTGTTACCCGTGGTGTGGTTTCTAATATCCAAAAAACAGTGCAAGGCATTAATGCTGCTGTAGAAGTTGCAAGCTCACAATCTAATGTAGAAATACGTGTGGTTAATGTGGGTATCGCAGGTCAGCACATTAAGAGTTTACAGCACCGAGGCATTTTAACTCGTAGAGAGTTGAATAACGAAATCAGCAAGAAAGATATCGACAAGTTAATTGATGATATGTTCAAGTTGGTGATGCCTCCAGGAGAAGAGATTATTCATGTTTTGCCACAAGAATTTACTATCGATAACGAGCCAGGTATCAAAGATCCAGTGGGTATGGCAGGAGTGCGCTTAGAAGCTAACTTCCACATCATTTCTGGTCAGGTAACGGCAGTTAAAAATATCATGCGTTGTGTAACTAATGCAGGTTTGCAAACCCAAGAATTAATTTTAGAGCCATTGGCTTCTTCTGAATCGGTGTTGAGCGAAGAAGAAAAAGAAGCTGGTGTTTGTTTAGTTGATATTGGTGGTGGTACAACTGATGTGGCTATTTTCCACGAAGGTATCATCCGTCACACAGCGGTAATTCCGTTTGGTGGTAATAGCGTAACCGAAGACATCAGAGAAGGATGTTCGGTAATGCGTAACCAAGCTGAATTATTGAAAACTCGATTTGGTTCTGCCCTGGCCGAAGAGAATAAAGAGAACGAAATTATCTGTGTTCCAGGATTGCGTGGTCGCGAGCCCAAAGAGATTTCTGTGAAAAACCTTGCCTACATCATCCAAGCCCGTATGGAAGAGATTGTAGAGCACGTTTACTACGAAATCAAATCATCAGGATACGAAAAACGCCTAATTGGTGGTGTAGTCATTACTGGTGGTGGTGCGTTGTTGAAACACTTAAACCAAATGGTGGAATACGTAACAGGTTTAGATTGTCGTGTGGGATATCCAAACGAGCACTTGTCTAAATATGAGGAAATGCCTAAAAATATCTACGACGATTTGAAGAGCCCAATGTATGCAACCTCTGTAGGTTTGTTAATTAAGGGTATTCAAAAAGCAGAAGATTTGCTGGAAGAAATGAAGCAACCTGGTGTGTTTGTAGAGAAACCAAAAGAAGTAAAAGAAAAAGCGAAAAGAAGTGGTCTGTTCGATAAATTGTTAGGAAAAGCAACAGAATTTATCAGAGATGATATGAATGTTAGCGACGAAGATTATATCAAGCCGTAGTATTTTTCCACAAAATAGGAGTTTTCCACATTATTAACACTTGTGGAAAACGACTGTTAAAAAAGTGTTAATATTACAAAAGGAATGAACAGCAAAAATTAGAATTTTAAACTACTGATTCATAACAATATGAAGTTCGAAATGTTAAAAGATAAATCTTCAATTATCAAAGTTATTGGTGTTGGAGGTGGTGGAGGTAACGCGGTAAACCACATGTACCGTCAAGGAATTACTGGTGTAGACTTTATAATTTGTAATACTGATGCACAGGCATTGGAGTTTAGTCCTATTCCGAACAAAGTACAGTTGGGCGCAAGCTTAACCGAAGGAATGGGTGCTGGTTCTATCCCTGAAGTTGGTAAGAATTCTGCTATAGAAAATATAGAGGATATCAAAACCATGTTAGGTCCACAAACCAAAATGCTTTTCATTACGGCTGGTATGGGTGGTGGTACTGGTACTGGTGCTAGTCCAATTATTGCTAAAGCAGCTAAAGAACTTGATATATTAACCGTAGCGATCATCACTACACCTTTCTCTTTTGAAGGAAAGAGACGTAAGATGCAAGCTGATGATGGTTTAGGAGAATTAAAAAAATACGTAGATTCTTATTTAGTAATTTCTAATGATAGACTACGTGAAATCTTCGGTAACTTAACTTTAGGTTCGGCATTTGCGCAAGCGGATGATATTTTAACGACAGCAGCCAAAGGTATTGCAGAAATCATTACTGTTCCTGGTTATATCAACGTGGATTTTAAGGATGTGCGTACCGTGATGAAAGAAAGTGGTGTTTGTATCATGGGTAGCTACGCTGCTGATGGTGACAACCGTGCTTTAGCCGCTGTAGAAGGTGCGTTGGCTTCTCCATTATTGAAAGATAACGAGATTGAAGGTGCAAGGTATATCCTTTTGAACATCAGTTCTGGTGTGAAAGAAGTAACCATGGACGAGGTTTCAATCATTACCGATTATATCCAAGATAAAGCAGGTTTAAGTGCCGATTTAATCTGGGGTAACTGTATCGATGAGAACTTGGGAGATAAAATTTCAGTAACGATTATTGCTACTGGTTTCCAAACTACAGAACAAAGAGAGCAAGATAAACAGAACGTTAAAAAGATTTCTTTATTAACTCCTGAAGAAGCTCCTTTGGTTAGAGCTGTAGAGCCTGTTAATTCATTTATTACTCCAAAAGAAGCTGTAGTAAGTAACGAGCCTGTTTTGAAAGTACAAACTGAGGAAGCTAAGCAACCTGACTTATTTGGAGATTTGTTTAATATCGCTAAACCTACTCCCGTAGCAGTTGCACCAACACCAGCGCCAGAAGAAAACGGTACTGTTTTTCATCAATTAATTGAAAAAGAAATTATAGCGGAAGAGCCAGAACAAGTAGAAGAACCAGCTTTTCAGTTTGAAGTAAAAGTTGCAGAAACTGAATTCGTTTTTGAAACTCCCGTAGCTTCAACTCCGCAAGAAGTTGTTAGAGAAGAATTGCCAGCAGCTGCAGCTCCAATAGAAGAGTTTAGCGCAGATCAAGATAAAACAGACGAATCAATAGAAGAACAGCTTAGAAAATCGAAAGAGAGGATCTTAAGATTAAAAGACCTAAGTATGAAATTAAGAACTACTAACGGTTTGCAAGAATTGGAAAATGTACCTGCATATCAGCGTAAGCAAATGCAATTGCAACAAATCCAGCACTCATCAGAGTCGCAAGTTTCTAGATTTACCCTAACTAACGACGAAGATGGTGAAACAGGAATTAGACCTAATAACTCATTTTTACACGATAATGTGGACTAATGACAGAAGTTAAATAATGTTAAAGCCTTGGCAATTTGTGTTGCCAAGGCTTTTTCGTGTTTAAGATCATGCTTAAAGGGTTGCCTAATAACGATTTTAACCTTAAATTTGCGTTCAAAATTCGTACAATACAATAACATTTTACATATAAATATAACACATTGGATATTTTTGATAAAGTAGCGAAACGCATGGGCCCCCTTGGTCAACACCAAAAATGGTCACATGGGTATTTTTCTTTTCCAAAATTAGAGGGAGAGATTGCGCCTCACATGAAATTTAAAGGCAAAGAACTTTTGGTATGGAGCTTAAATAATTATTTAGGTTTAGCTAATCATCCAGAAGTAAGAAAAGCAGATGAACAAGGTGCAGCCGATTTTGGTATGGCTTACCCAATGGGTGCTCGTATGATGTCGGGTAACTCTAAATATCACGAACAATTAGAGCAAGATTTAGCTGCATTCGTAGGTAAAGAAGATTCGTTCCTTTTAAACTTCGGCTACCAAGGTATGGTTTCTATTATCGATGCTTTATTAGATAGAAACGATGTAGTAGTTTACGATGGCGAATCACATGCCTGTATTTTAGATGGTTTGCGTTTGCACATGGGTAAACGTTTTGTATACAAGCACAACAATGTAGAAGATGCTCGTAAACAATTACAAAGAGCAACTAAATTAGTAGAGCAAACTGGTGGAGGTATCTTATTAATTACTGAAGGTGTTTTCGGGATGTCGGGTGCGCAAGGTAAATTAAAGGAGCTGATTGAGCTTAAAAAGGAATTCAATTTCCGTTTGTTAATAGATGATGCACATGGTTTTGGTACCATGGGTGCAACTGGAGCTGGAACTCACGAAGCACAAGATAGCATAGAAGGAGTGGATGTATATTTTGCGACTTTCGCTAAGTCTATGGCTGGTATCGGTGCATTCGTAGCCTCTACAAAACAGCTAACCGATTTTTTTAGGTATAACATGCGTTCGCAGACCTTTGCAAAAGCATTGCCTATGCCAATGGTAATTGGTTTAATGAAGCGCTTAGAACTGCTTAAAAACAATCCTGAGCTAAGAGAAAAACTTTGGACTATTGCTACTGCTTTACAAACTGGTTTACGTGAGCGTGGTTTTGATATTGGTATAACTGATACCGTAGTAACACCTGTTTTCTTTAAAGGAGATTTGTCAGAAGCTACAGCCTTGACTCATGATTTGCGTGAGAATTATGGTATATTCTGCTCTATCGTAATGTATCCAGTTATCCCCAAAGGGATGATTGAACTACGTTTAATTCCTACTGCAGTACACACTTTGCAAGATGTTGAACTTACTTTAAGTGCATTTAGTGAAGTAGCCGAGAAATTAAAAACAGGTTATTACCAGCAGCATTTATTTCCTACGGGAGAATAAGCATTTTTGGATAATGAAAGGCCTCAATTTTATTGGGGCCTTTTTTGTTAGTTTTTGATTTTCAGGTGTTTTGCTGTTTATAAGTGTGTGGTTTGTGGAAAAAAAACGCAAAAAACTGAACTTTTTCTTGGGCAAGGTATTTTTTTATTAAAATAAACCTCTTACATTAGTAATAGAGTATTAATCAAAACCTTAAAACTAATAGGAGTATTTTTAAAATGAAAAAATTTGCTGAAGTAAAAGCACTAGTAGCAGCTTTAGAAGCTGACGTGGACAAATTTTACGCTAAATCTAACAGTGCTGCTGGAACCCGCGTACGTAAAGGAATGCAAGACTTAAAAAACCTAGCTCAAAGCATCCGTTTAGAAGTACAAGAAGCTAAAAACAAAGCTTAATTTAAACGCATTGTGAACAAAAAAGCACCTCTGACCAAGGTGCTTTTTTTATTTTACTGCATTCGCATAAACTTATGGTCATCGGGATAACTCCCTTCTTCAAATTTTACTAATTTTTGTTTTTCGAAAACAAAGAATTTATAGGCTTTTGTAATTTCGTTGTAGGTTCTATAAACCACAGACGCATCATTTTGGTTGCCGTAAACTTGTACAGCTGATTTGTTAAAGCGTTTGAATTCTTGCTCTTCCATTCCGAGCGTAAACTTGGGTTCGTAGTATTGTACTACGTTGCAGCTCATTGTGCCTAGCACAAGTAGCAATAGTAATAGTTTTTTCATTTTTATGTGATTTAATTGCCTAAAGATTGCTTGTTTAACACTTATTTCTGCATAAACTTGTAATCATCGGCACTATTACCTTCCTCATACTTTGTCAAGGAACCATTTCTAAAAACGAAAAATGCATACGAAGACTGGAAGCCATTCTGTGTTCTGTAGATAATGATATTATTGTTATCTGCGTAAACTTTTTCAGAAGATTTGTTTTTTGTTGCAAACTCTTGCTCGGTCATGCCGATCGAATATTTCGGCCGGTAGTAGCCCATGGTGCTACAGCCCATTGTGCCTAGCACAATAAGGATTAATACTAATTTTTTCATTTGTGTGTTATTAAGTGTGTGTATTAAATATAAGCAATTAATATACCTGTAGCTTACATTTTTAACATATCACCTTGTAACACTTTTATGATGGAACTTTTGCTCGTCATTGCGAGGTACGAAGCAATCTTAAAGCCCATGTATAACAGATTGCTTCGTACCTCGCAATGACGATAGTACATAAAAAAGCCCCAATTGAAAATCTATCAGGGCTTCTTCTATAATTTTAATGACAGGTATTACGCCAACTGCTTCAATTGTTCTGCAATTTTTGCAATTAGGTTTTCGCTAGCTTTAACCAATGGTAAACGAACGATATCATCACAAATACCTAATTGTTTTAAAGCAGATTTTACGCCTACTGGATTGCCTTCCGCAAAACATAAGTTCGTAAATTCAAGCAAGCTTAAATGTGCTGGATTAGCTTTTGCAAACTCACCATTTAAACATAATCTTACCATGTCTGATAATTGTTTAGGTAAAGCATTTCCAATTACTGAGATTACACCTACAGCTCCAATAGAAATCATTGGTAGGGCAACAGGGTCATCACCAGAAATGAGCATAAAATCAGCTGGTTTATCTCTCATGATTTGGTTGAACTGGTCGAAAGAACCGGCAGCATCTTTAATTCCGATTAAATTTTTGAAATCATGAGCTAACCTACAAGTAGTTTCAGGTGTCATGTTTGAGCCAGTTCTGCCAGGAACGTTGTAAAGTAAAATAGGTAAAGCACTAGCTTCGCTTAAATATTTGTAGTGCTGATAGATACCTTCTTGGTTAGGTTTATTGTAGTATGGACTAACAGACAAAATTGCACTGTAACCATTGCTTTCGAAAGATTTAATTTCTTCTGCTACAGTTAAAGTGTCATTTCCGCCAATACCTGCTACCAGTGGCAAACGACCGTTATTAATTTCAGCGGTAAACTCCCACACCTTCTTCTTCTCGTCCTTGCTTAATGTGGCAGTTTCGCCAGTTGTACCTAAAGATACGAGGTATTCAATACCTCCATTAACCAAGTGATTGATCAGGCGTTCTAACCCCTGATAATCTACCGAGCCATCGGTGTTGAAAGGTGTGACCAATGCTACACCTGTTCCGTGAAATTTGTTCATTTTTATTATTGTTTATTTACCACCAAGCCACAAAGGACACAAAGGTGTTTTTTTATTAATTTTCTTTACTTCTAATTATAAATTGCCATTTATAACTCTTTTTATTCCATCTTTTATTCTCGAAACATTGAAGTTGATCAACAAACCTAATTTGTAACTACTAAGTTTCAAATAGGTTAAGGTTTGCGCTAAGTGAACGTTGTTAAGTTCGTTAACTGATTTAACCTCAATAATCACTTTTTCCTCAACCGAAATGTCAATTCTGTAACCACACTCAAGATTTATGCCCCTGTAATTTAATGGCAAATTTACCTGAGATGAAACATTAAGTCCAAAATCTATTAGTTCAAAAACTAAACAAGCTTCGTATGCAGACTCTAATAAACCTGGACCAAGTTGAACGTGTACGTTGTAAGCAGCTTGAACAATTATTTTGGCTATTTCATCTTCAGTCATTTTTACTGCAAATGTTCGTTTTAAAATCTTAGTGTTCTTTGCGCCTTAGTGGTTAATCAAAAGTTCTAATTCATCCTCGCTAATCAATTTGATATTTAATTTGGTGGCTTTTTCTAGTTTAGATGGTCCCATGTTATCGCCTGCAACTAAAAAGTCTAGTTTGGCTGAGATACTGCTTAAAATTTTACCTCCGTTCTCTTCTATCAAATTCTTCAATTCATCCCTGCTAAATTTTTCGAAAACGCCCGAAATTACAAATGTTTTTCCATTTAATTTATCGCTGACTGCTACATTTGAAGTTTCTTTTACTTGAAAGCACAAACCTGCACTTTTTAGCTCGTTTATCTGCGAAATATTGCTGCTTTGTGCGAAATATTCATTGATGCTGTCGGCAATACGGATGCCAATTTCGTCAATTGCGGTTAGTTCTTCTAAAGACGCTTCGGCTAGCTTATCTACGTTCTTCACACCTTTAGCTAGTTTCTTCGCAACCGTTTCACCTACATATCTTATTCCCAAACCAAATAACACTTTTTCGAAAGGCATTTCTTTAGATTTCTCTATGCCAGCCAGCATATTGTCGATTGATTTCTGCCCGAAACGTTCAATTGTTTTAAGTTCATCTGCCTTTTCATGAAGCTTGTACAAATCGCTGATGTGTCGCACTAATCCTCGTTTGTAAAAAGCTTCTATCGTTTCGTCGCCTAAACCATCAATATTCATTGCTTTTCGACCAATAAAATGTTGGATTTTTCCTACAATTTGCGGACCACATCCTTCATCATTGGTACAATAATAAGCTGCTTCGCCTTCCTTCCTAATTAATGGAGTGCCGCATTCAGGGCAGTTTTCAATAAAATGGATAGCCTTAGTGTCAGGTTTTCTCAAATCTAAATTTACCTTGATGATTTTAGGGATAATTTCACCACCTTTTTCTACCCAAACGGTATCACCTTCATGTAAATCTAAACGAGTAATCTCATCAGCATTATGTAGGGTTGCCCTTTTTACCGTAGTTCCAGCTAATACCACAGGCTTTAAATTGGCTACTGGTGTAACTGCACCAGTACGGCCAACTTGATAGGTTACTTTCTCCAAAACAGTTTGTACCTCGGCAGCTTTGTATTTATAGGAAATAGCCCAACGAGGAGATTTAGCTGTAAAACCTAATTCCTGTTGTTGCGCATAGCTGTTTACTTTAATTACAATCCCATCGATATCATAACTCAACTTAAAACGTTCGCTATCCCAATGGTGAATAAAATCTAAAACTTCCTGAATATTTCCTGCCAGTTGAGTGTGTTCACAAACATGGAAGCCCCAGCTTTTCACAGCTTCTAAACTTTCCCAATGTGTTTTAAAAAACTGCTTTTCGGTATATAATCCGTATAAAAAGCAATCTAAGGGACGTTTTTTTACTTCTTTAGAATCCTGCATTTTCACCGTTCCGGCAGCGAAATTTCGTGGATTGGCATAGGCCACTTCTCCCAATTCTTCACGTTCCTTGTTTAAACGTTCAAACGCAGCTCTGTGCATAAAAACTTCTCCTCTTATTTCGAAAGTTTCTGGTAAATGGTCTGCCTTAACTTTGTGCGGAATAGAATGAATGGTTTTGATATTTGCTGTTACATCATCACCTTGCGTACCATCACCACGGGTTACCGCACGAGTAATTACACCATTTTCGTAAGTAATACTCATTGATAAACCATCGAATTTCAATTCGCAAACGTATTCGAAGTTATCGCCAATGGATTTGCGAACACGTTCATCAAAATCTCTTAAATCTTGCTCGTTGTAAGTATTGCCCAACGATAACATTGGCCACTTATGTCTCACAGTGGTAAAGGTTTTCGTGATATCACCGCCCACTTTCTGCGTAGGAGAGTTAGGGTCGGCAAACTCAGGATTTTCCTTTTCCAATTTGGTTAGTTCTTCCAACTTCTTGTCGAATTCATAGTCGGCAATAGTTGGCATAGCCAAAACGTAATAATTATAAGTGTGCTGGTTTAGCTCTGCTACCAGCGCATCCATTTGTTCTTTAATCGAAAATAGAGACATAGTGCGAAGATAAGGAGTTAATGAATTGTTTGATGGCTAAATTGATAAATTGTTAAGCAAAGTGTTTAGGCTTTTATCAATGTCAGCTATTCGAGATTTTACATGAACTTGCGTTGCTCGGTTTTAAATATCGACTTTAAGAGTTGCGGATTTTAAATCCGCAGATATATAGCAAAACCGGAACAACAGGGGGCTTTTGCAAGTTGGGTATTAGCTTTGACAAACCTTTAGTAAACGGGATAGAGGTTTGTAAAAGCTCCCAGTAGCACAATCTTTTGTTATTTAAACCCGATAGCAGTGGAAATACTTTTTGATGTGAAATTTAAACTTCGTAAGTTTTTAAACAGCAAAGCCCTCAATTTTACCATTGAAATGAAAATAACCAGAGAAATTAAACTTACGAAGTTTATGGTTTCGCTAGTTGCTTTCACAAAAAGATTGCAACGAATAGCGGGGCTTTCATATGCTAAGAACTTCTGTCTCTGCTTTTCTAATATTACACTTTGCTGTTAACCAAAATCTTAACAAGGATTGTTAAAAACTTCTCTCGTAAAAATGGGCTTCAAATCTTATATTTACGCATCCCAAAAACTTTTTTTAGCACATGAGTGAAGAACTGGACGATTTAAACGACACCAATTTACCTGAAGAGCAGGAACAAAAGCATACGGTTATTCCAATTAACGGCCTTTACGAAAATTGGTTTCTGGATTATGCTTCGTATGTAATTCTAGATAGGGCGGTACCGCATATTAACGACGGTTTTAAACCGGTGCAGCGCCGTATTATGCACTCGCTAAAGGAAATGGACGATGGTCGTTTTAATAAAGCGGCCAACGTAATTGGGAATACGATGAAGTACCACCCGCATGGGGATGCCTCTATTGGGGACGCGATGGTGCAAATTGGTCAAAAAGATTTACTGATTGACTGTCAGGGTAACTGGGGAGACCCTATTACTGGCGATAGTGCTGCTGCACCGCGTTACATTGAAGCTCGTTTGTCGAAGTTTGCAAACGATGTAGTCTTTAATGCGGATACTACCGTTTGGTCGCTGAGTTACGATGGTCGTAATAACGAACCATTAACTTTGCCTGTGAAATTTCCTTTGCTATTGGCGCAGGGAGCGGAAGGTATTGCGGTAGGTTTGGCCACCAAGATTATGCCCCACAACTTTAATGAGCTAATTGATGCTTCTATTGAGGTTTTAAAAGGCGTTCGTCCTAATATTTTGCCCGACTTTTTTACGGGTGGTATGGCCGATTTCTCGAATTACAACGAAGGCCAACGTGGAGGTAAAATTAGAGTGCGTGCTAAAATTACCGAACGAGATAAAAAGACTTTGGTCATTACCGAAGTGCCTTATAGCACCACTACTGGCTCCTTAATTGATAGCGTTTTAGCGGCTAACGATAAAGGCAAAATCAAGATTAAGAAAATTGAGGATAATACAGCCGCTAACGTAGAAATTGTAGTGCATTTGGCTCCAGGTATTTCTCCTGATGTGACAATTGATGCGCTTTATGCCTTTACAAATTGCGAAGTATCGATATCACCAAATACTTGCGTAATTAAAGAAGATAAACCTCACTTCTTGAGTGTAAACGATATTTTAGAACAGAATACTAAGTTTACCAAAGGATTATTAAAACAGGAACTAGAAATTCGCTTACATGAGTTACAAGAGCGAGTTTTCTTTAGCTCTTTACTGAAGATTTTCATTCAAGAAGGAATGTACAAAAATTCAGAATACGAAAATTCTGGAGATTTTGAGAATGTTGTAGAGGTATTACATCGCTTATTTGAACCGTTCAAAGCTTCTTTATATCGTGAAATACAACCTGAAGATTTCAAGAAACTAATCGATAAGCCGATGAGTAGCATCACCCGTTTCGATGTGAAAAAGGCAGACGAGATGATGAAATCTTTGGAAGATGAGATGAAAGTGGTGAGAGGTCATCTTCGCCATTTAACGGATTACACTATTGCTTGGTTCGAGAAAATTAAAGCAAAATATGGTAAGGGGCGTGAGCGTAAAACCGAAATCAGGTTATTTGATAGGGTAGAAGCAGCTAAAGTTGCTTTAGCAAATGTGAAGCTGTACATGAACCGCGAAGATGGTTTTATTGGTACAGGTTTAAGGAAAGACGAGTTTATAGGAGATTGTTCGGATATAGATGAGATCATTGTTTTTCGTGAGGATGGACGTTTTATTGTGACTAAAGTTGCTGATAAAACGTTTGTGGGTAAGAACATTATCCATGCTCAGGTCTTCAAAAAAGGCGATGAACGTACGGTTTATAACATGATTTATAAAGATGGTGGAAGCGGTATCAGTTACATTAAACGTTTCTCTGTATTGGGCGTTACCCGCGATAAAGAGTATGATTTAACCAAAGGTAGCAAAGGCTCTAAATCTTTGTATTTCACGGCTAATCCAAATGGAGAAGCAGAGGTGATTTCTGTACAATTGAAGCCTCATTCTAAGTTGAAAAAACTAGCTATAGATATCGATTTCGCCAATATTGCCATTAAAGGCAGAAGCTCTATGGGAAATATAGTAGTGAAATTCCCGATTAAAAAGGTGCTTCTAAAGACTAAAGGCATTTCTACTTTAGCTGGGATCAAAATTTGGTACGATGATATACTGAAACGTTTAAACGTAGATGGAAGAGGAAAATACCTTGGTGAGTTTGATGGCGACGATAAGATATTACAGGTTTATGAGAATGGAACTTATGAACTAAGTACTTTCGAATTGAGTAATCACTTTGACCCTGGTATTGTGTTGATGCAAAAATTCAATCCGGAGCATGTGTACGGTGTGGTACATTACGATGGAAAAGCTAAGAATTATTTCGTTAAACGATTTGTTTTTGAAGTACAGCCTGTGGGGAAAGTGGTAAGCTTTATCAGTGAAGAGAATGGTTCTAAAATGGTTTTCATTACCGGTAAGCAAGATGCCAAACTAACAGTTGATGTAGAAAAAGGCAAGACCAAAACTCCAGAGACTTTAGAGCTTGAATTGTCAAGTTTGATTGATGTGAAAGGTTGGAAAGCTAATGGTAATAGAGTTACGCCACATGTAGTGAAACAAATTGCTATGGTAGATGCAGAACTGGAAATAGGATTAACTGAACTGGAAGAGTCGCACTTTGAGGTTACAGAGGTACATACTGATCCGTCAACTGGAGGAGATGAAACCGAAGGCGATGTAGAAACTGTAAACGAAATTCATGTGGATGAAGTTTCGCCAGAGCCTAATGAAGAAAGTCCGACCTTTGAATGGAAAATAAATGATGAAACAAAGAAACCAAAGCCTTCATTTAAGTCTGCTGCTAAACCATTGTTAACAGAAGAAGAACCTGCAAAGGAAGTTAAACAAGAGGAGCCGATGAAGGAAGGTGGGAATGCTTCAGTACCACCAGTTCAAAAAAAGAAAATTTCATTTAACTCTGGCGGCGATAAAAGCCAGGGCTCATTGTTTTAATAGATTATAATCTCACACTGAGGTATTGCATAGTTCCGGCTTTTTTTAATAAGACTTACGAAGTTTTTAACACTTCGTAAGCCTTAATCTTCTAAAAAATAAAAAGCTAAAAATTTCTTAAGTCTGCCGTCATCATATTTTTTATATATTTGCCCAACTCAAAGGGGTGCTTGTTAAATACCCAATATCTAACAGGCTGAGATTATACCCAGTTTTTTGAGTTGAAAGTACGATGTCTAAGGTTGAATCTCTAGGTTTTTAACTTTTTACTTTCCGCTTTTAACTTTTGAAACGCACCTGATGCGGATAATACCGACGTAGGGATTTAATTTAGAGGTTTAAGCCAATTACTGTTTCGCCCTGAAAGCAGTTTTCAATTATTTTATTTATCGCCGTAATGGCTTAATGTATTTGAGAATGGAAATTCAGGATTACCTGCGTATTTTTATAGAGCAAGTAAGGGAAACTACTTATTTAGAATGGCTTGCAGTAGCATTTGGTGTAACCGAAGTGTTGTTGGCAAAACGCAACAACATCTGGCTCTATCCGGCAGGGATTATTGGAATTTTACTCTCGCTATATTTGAAGCTTAACGCCAGGTTATATGCCGAAAGTTTGTTGAGCATGTACTATTTGGTGATGAGCTTTTATGGTTGGGTCATCTGGTCGAAGCGCAAAGCTAAAAACGAAACTTTACCAGTTAGCTGGACCACCAGAAATGAGCTCATAATTGCGTTTGCCATTTCTATTGGAGGTTATTTCGTGCTGTATTTTGCCTTGGTCAACTTTACCAATTCAGACGTTCCAATTCTAGATGCTTTTGTTTCTTCGGTAGCTTGGGCTGGAATGTGGCTTTTAGCACGACGTAAAATAGAGAACTGGATTTTCCTTAACGTTTCTAACCTAGTTGCTATTCCACTCATGTGGCATAAGAATTTTGTGATGTTTGCACTACTCACTTTGTTCTTGTTCATTGTTGCCATTTTTGGTTATTTCGATTGGAAGAAAATCTATAGGAAGCAACAAAGCGTAGTTATTTAAATCACAAATACAAAAAGAACACAAAGTTTCGAATTGGTTACCTCATATCTCAATACTCATATTTAAGCAAATGGAACAACTTACACAAACTTGGCAAGCAGCCATTTTGAATTTAGCACCGCAATCTGAGAAACTGGGAGAATTACATCCTTATATTTTGGAAATTGCTTATCAAGAAGAATGGTTTAAGCTTTATGTGCCTGTAGCTTATGGTGGTCCAGGTAAAAAGTTGCCAGAAATTTTAAGGTTAGAAGAAGATTTAGCCTACGTAGATGGTAGTACGGCTTGGACGGTTACGCTTTGCAGCGGTGCGGGTTGGTTTGCCGGTTTTTTAGATCCAGCATTAGCTGGAGAAATTTTTGCTGACAGAAAAGCTTGCTTTGCAGGTAGTGGCGCAGTTGGCGGAACAGCGCAGAAAACGCCTATGGGATATCGTATTAATGGACATTGGAAATATGCGAGCGGCGCACTGCATGCTACTATCTTTACGGCAAATTGTGTACTTCAAGATGAAAGTGGTAGCGATATTTTGGATGAAGAAGGAAATCAAGTCATTAGGTCATTTATCCTTAAAAAAGATGAAGTAGAAATTCAATCAGGCTGGTCATATTTTGGCTTGGTAGCTACAGGTAGCCATGCATTTGATGTACACAACATAGAAGTTTCAGAAAATCGTTCTTTCAAGATCAATGAACCCCTGGTATCCGATGAAGGTTTTGATTATCCATTCTTACAATTGGCAGAAACTACATTGGCCGTAAACAGTTTGGGGATGGCTAAACGTTTTCTAGAATTAGTGAATGATAGTTTTTTCAGCCGTTCTGGATTTAAAAGATATACACCAGAACAAGTTTCATTTTTTGAAGATGAACTGGCTAAATGCAAACATACACTAACTACTATTCGGGAACATTTTTATGAAGCTTTCGATACTTCTTGGCATCAATTAATTAATGATGGAATTATTAAAGAGTCGTTATTGAAGGACGTGAGTAGATTAAGTAGAGCATTGGCACATCAATCTAGAAAAGTAGTGGATACTTTATATCCATACGCTGGTTTAGAAGCTGCCAAACAAGAAACAGAATTAAATAGAGTTTGGCGAGATTTACATACCGCTAGCCAACATGCTTTGCTGACTTTTTAACATCAATGAAATTTATACAGACCTTTATGTCCGGCTGAGCGTGTCGAAGCCTCTTGATGATTGGTATGATACTTCGACGGGCTCAGTGTGACAACGTTAGTGGTATTATAAAAAAAGGGTGTCGGAAAATATTCTCCGACACCCTTTTCTTTAACAGTTTCTACTGCTTATTGATATTGTATGTAGATTGGTCTTGGTTTTAACTTCACCAATTCTTCTGGTGTCATTAACCTGTTAGGTGCTTTTTTCAAATCATTTTTATAGAATAATTTAAATCCAGTGAACTGTACTGGTTCGCCATAAATGAAGTGACGATAAGTGCCTAATTTCAAATCTGGTTCGCCCCATCCATCCATGTGCATTACTATTTGCACTTCTGGACGTAATTTTATACTTGGTGAATTAGTTACCATTTTTTTAGTGAAACGGTGTACTACAAATACCTTTGGTGGCAAGTTGTTTTTCTTTACCAAATCAGCTAAGTAACCAGAAACATAGTTGATTTCGCTAGCATCATAAGTTCCAATTTTTCTGCCTGGCAATACACCACCTTTCATCGAAAACTCTGGGTCAATTCCTAAGTGAACATTAGGCATCATCAAATATTTTTCTAATAAAGGTAATTCTGCTTGTATAGTGCTCAAAGCTACTTGGATATCTAAAAACACAATCATGTTTTTACGCATTTTAGCAATATTTAAAACCGAATCGATGTGTTTAAATGGCATACGGTTACGGTATTTTCCATCTTTACCAGGATCACCAGCAGCTACTACAGCAATGTAATGTAATGCTGGTTGTACTGGAGTAGTAGGATCGGCTTTGTTCCATTTCGCTACTTCTTTATCTAGCATGCTCAACATGGTTTTAGGCTCATACTCACCCAAAGCGCCCATTTTTTTAGAGTATAGGTTGCCGTAATAACAAACAATACGTTTAAATGGTAATATCGCACCATCAAGAGGAATTGGTTGGTTTTTTACGGGCCATTTTCCTGTGGTATCGCCATTTGCGTTGGCTTTTACTAGCTCATTGTATTTGGCAGTATCTACTGGAGTTCTCAGATTAACGTCTTCCTCTACTACTTTTTCGGTAGAGTCAGCATTTTTTGTTCCTTTTTCACCTTTTTTTTCCTTTGCGTCAGAGTTACAACTCATAAGTGAACTGATAGAAATACCAGCCAACAAAGCTACTCCTACAATCTTCGTTAATCTCATATTGATGTTTTACAATTTAGTTTTTAGCAATATTTCAAAAATACATTATTTAAATGATGTGTCAAGTTGCCGTTAATAATAAAGTTACCTGACGAAAAATTGTTTCGAAAATAGATGTTTTTCAGTGAATTAAAATAAGATGAGAAAAAATCTTCTAATAATTTGTAATTAGTCTAAATAAATAACTAATATTGCGCTATTATTTGAAATCATTCTAAATAAGGTGAAAAAACAATTACTATCCATCCTAATATTTGTTCTAAGTATAAAAATTGCAGTGGCCCAAACTGGAATTGTTAGCCTTCGTGGTAAAATCCTTACCGCCGATGGTCAGCCGGCTTGGGGCTTAACGCTATCTATAAAAAACAGTAAAAATGTAGCTTATACTGACCGCGAAGGAACTTTCAGGATTTCAGCACCGGCAGGTAACTCTATTCTAGTAATTAAATCAGGAGTTTCGAGCCAAGGGCAAGAAGTTGCCATTGAGGCAACTGCCGATAAAGATTTAGAAACAATCACTATTAAGGAAAAGTCGTACGAGTTGAGTGAGGTGGTGGTTACGGGGCAGTATGGTCCACAATCAATGAAAGATGCTGTTTACAAAGTAAGATCAATAAGTGCAGAAAAGATAAAACTTCGTGCACCTACAAATATTCAACAGGTATTGAATACTGAATTTGGTTTCAGGTTCACTAATGACCTAACCTTAGGCGTTTCTAACGTGGAAATGATGGGGATGTCTGGAAGAAATGTGAAAATATTATTGGACGGGGTTCCTTTGGTAGATAGATCTGATCTGAAAGAAGGACTAAACCAAATAGATATCAATACCGTAGAAAGAATAGAAATTGTAGAAGGTCCGATGTCCGTAGTTTACGGTACAGATGCGCTAGCAGGTGTGATTAACATCATTACCAAGGGAAAAACTGGCTATAAGTTTGGTGTTACTGCTCGCATGCAGGAAGAAACAGCAGGCGATGAATATGAAGCCTTAGACGGGTTGGGTAGCCATAATAAAAACATCAGTGTCAACTGGCAAAACAATGGATGGAGTGCCATGGCAGGTTTCTCTAATAATACTTTTGGTGGTTGGAATGTTCCTGATAAAACTGCGTCACGTGAGGTGGTTAATGCTACGCAATTTTGGAAACCTAAGGATCAGTATTTAGGTAATGTAAAGGTTGGTTATGGAAGCAACAAATTCAATATCTGGTATAGAGCAGATGGCGTAAATGAAGAAATTACTTCTAGAGGAGGTCTTAATGCTGATTACTCAGTTGTAACGCAAACGTATACAACAAAAAGGTTAAATAACCAATTACACGCAGATTGGCGTTTAAATGATAAACTAAGCCTAACCATGGTGGGAGGTTATACTGATCTTCAAAGAAAAACTAAAACCGTAAAATACGATTTTGCTACTCGTACAGAAAGTCTAACAATTGGACAAGGGGAACAAGATTTAGCTAAGTTTAACGCTACTTTATTTAGAGGAACGCTGCAATACAAAATATCGAATGTTATATCGTTTCAACCTGGTATAGAAATTAACAGAGAAGGGGCTTCTGGACAAAGGATCAAAGATACGCCAGTGATTAATGATTACGCTGTTTTCGCATCGGCGGAAATTAAACCTTTTAGTAGTTTGAAAATTCGTCCCGGGGTGAGGTTTATTAATAACTCGGTTTACGATGCGCCGATTGCGGTACCGTCTTTAAACGCAATGCTCAATTTGACCAAAGATTTAGACCTAAGATTAGGTTACGGACGTGGGTTTAGAGCCCCTGCATTGAGAGAACTTTATTTTGATTTCTTCGATGCCAGTCATTCTATCATGGGGAATGAAAACTTAAAGGCAGAGAAATCTAATAGTTTTGATGCTTCTCTAAGCTGGAGTGCTATTCGTAAAGATCAAATTCGCTTAACAAGTACTATAGCCGGTTTTTATAATGATTTTTTTGATAGGATTGAATATGGCCTATATGAACAAGATCAAAGTATAACTACGTTAATTAACATCAGTAGATATAAAACAACTGGTTTTTCTTTGGATAATGCCTTTAATTATAAAGAATTACAGTTTAATTTTGGTATGTCGTATATCGGAAGATATAATGACTTAACTGATGTAGATTTTCAGACTGAGGTTCCCAAATTCTCATGGACGCCAGAATTATTCAGTAACCTAATTTATACCGTTACTAAGTTGAAAGGCTCCGTTAGCTTAGCGTTTAAGCATACTGGGAGTAGGCCAAGTTATCAATTAAGCTCTACTAATCCTCAGCCTCAGTTAGTAAAAATAGGCAGTTTTACTTGGACAGATTTGCTTTTCAATAAAACCATCAATAAATATTTAACCCTAAACGCAGGTGTTAAAAACCTGTTTGACGTAACGCAATTGACCAATACATCTGTGGCAAGTGGCGGGGCACATAGCTCTGGTGGTGGAACCGTTCCTTATAGCTATGGCCGTTCTTATGTATTGGGCCTAGCTTTTAACTGGAATAAATTATAAGCACATTATATATTAACTAAAATAAATTAAGAAGAAAACGATGAATAAATTAAACTCAATGATGGCGGTAGCCTTATTAGCATTGACATTTACAGCTTGTAAAAAAGACAACAAAGAACCTGAAATTGTAGTGCCTGTATCTGATGGTAGTACTTTGACATTAAATGGTCTAATAGCTGCAGAGGCAGGAAGTGCCGCAGGTAATAGTGTGTATGTAGATTTTAGTAAAGATAAAGCCACTTCAGTAGAAAGAGATAGCTGGGATTTGGGCTTTTATATGGGTAGTGATTTTAAAGTGATTTTAAATTCTAGCAATGGTGCATCAGCTATTTTAACTACTGTAGCAAAAACAGATTTAGCTAGTGTAACTGCTGCAGATTTCGATCCAAATTTATTAAAAGTTGGCCAAGGTAATGGAGTTTTAACAGCTACAACTACAGCGCCTATAACGCCTGTAGTAATTGATGACCCTAGAGAGGCTAGCATTTTAAATAAGACGGTAATCGCTACTATTTCGGCTACGGATACCGATAACAAAGTTTATATCGTAAACAGAAAGGGAGGTTCAAATACCGTTTTAGCTAATGAAGAGCTTTACAAAATTAGAATTTTGAGAAAGGGAACTGGTTATACTTTGCAATATGCTAAAGTAAACGCAACAACTTTTTCGAGTTTAGAAATCGTAAAAAATAGTGTGACGAATTTCCAACATGTGTCTCTAGTTAAAGGTGCTACTACAGTTGTAGAGCCAGAAAAAGCTGACTGGGATTTAGTTTGGGGTTATAGCATGTACTGGACACTTTCAGGAACGACGCAGCTACCTTACGGTTTTTCAGATTTAGTTTTTATCAATAATTTAGGTGGTGTGCAATCTGCTGAAGTATTAACCGCTGACTTTACATATGCTGCGTTTGCTGAAGCAAATCTGACAAGTAGCAAAATAGTGTTCTCTAATGCAAGAGATGCTATAGGATCGAAATGGAGAAACACTCTGGCTGTTGCCGCTACGCCTACAGCCCCTGCAGAACCTGCCGGCGCAAGAACAAATCGTTTTTATTTAATTAAAGACGGTACTGGAAATATTTATAAATTAAAATTTGTAAGTATGGGATCGGGTTCGGACGGCGGCACTCGTGGTAAACCGGTTATTGAGTACAAATTAGTTAAAAAAGGATAGTAAAAGAACAATAAATAAATAATAAAATGAAAATTAAATTAATGTCACTCTTATTTTTCACATGCAGTGTGTTTTTTATAACTGCATGTGAAAAATCACAAGAAATCGAAGTAGTTGAGTCTACTATCAAAGAAATTACAACTTCTAAAGAAGTAAGCGTTGATGAATTAAAAGCTTTTATTAATGAGCTTAATAATTTTCCAGTTTCCGAAATAGTTTATGAGGCAAAAACAGAAAAATTTTTCTTTTTGGATATTGAGCAGTATACGAGAAAAGATTTAACTAAATATTATTTCATTTTTAAAGAAAGAAAAGAAAATGAAAAACATTAAAATAATATTTATATTCTGCGCTGTATTTTTTGCTTCTATTAAAGTAAATGCTCAGTATCAGGGGACTTACCTAAGTTTTTATGTAGTAGGAGGCACTTCGCTTATGGTCAATCAAAATGCCACATCAACAACATTTAATATTAAAATATTTGTAAGTCGATTTTACGGAACGGGTGGCTACCAACCATTTTATATGAATTTCAAACTGGGCATAGAAAATGGAGCAGTTTTCCCTAATGTTTATACAATTACAAGTTCCGATTTTCAGACAGGACAAGGAAATGCTGAAAAACAGTTTTCAGTAACATTACAAAATAGCAGCTTACCTCATGGTAAATCCTTATTAATTCATTATAATAATCCATCTAATAGTAATCTTAGTTATACTGCATCTTATAATCCAAAAATTTCTATTTTTAATCCCCCTGCAATAATTCCAATTACAAATAATTTAATTAGTTTACAAAGTAATGGTTATAATATGGGGAAAATTGTAGGACAAACACCTTCAGGAGGTTCTGGTTCTTATAATTATCAATGGCAACGAAAAATTAGTGGGGGTACTTTTATTAATCACTCTAGTTATGAAAATGATTTAAATAATTACATTTTAAATGACGGTGGGGTAATAATAAGGAGAGTTATTTCTTCTGGAAGTCAAATAAGTTATAGCAATGAAATCACTCTAGTGAAACCTAGTGTAAATAATTTTACGGTATTGAAGACACCTGTTTATGATAGCAATGGCAATCTCAAAGGGAATAATATAAAAATAATTCTTCAAACACCAGATAGCTCAATTAGATTTAAAATTATGGGGTTTAGAACTGAGGATGATCCCTTTTTCTTAGATTTGAATGAAGATTTGGAATTTTACCTTAACAAGGGATATGAGAATGTGTTGATAACGAATGTAGTCATAAGCTGTAATACTGGTTCTACCGCTGTTATTTATCCAACATGGATGTCTCCTACCTCGGATGTTTTTAACTATTAAATTAGTTAGTGTATCTCAATTATTAATAGTTTGTTTTGTTTAGGGAAGGCCTCCATGGATTTGGAGGCTTCTCTTTTGCCCCGAAATCCCCTAAAGGGAACTTTTACCATCAACATTAAAGACACTCTTGTCTGTTATCCCAGAAACAAACAATTAGAACGTCTTTGTCATAAATTCTATAGAGAATAGAACAGTTTTTGTGAACTACACATTTTCTTAATAGCAATTCATCATCAATTACTTGATATAGATAAGGATTTTCAGTAAGTGTTCTTAAATGTTTCTTTACTTTTGCTTCAAAACTTAATGCTACTTTTTCACTCCATCTTTCATATAGTTGGGCAGTGACTGATTGGTAGCTAATTCCAGCCTTACTTCCAAATTTTAAAATGAAACTCATTTTTTGATGAAATACCGTTCCGAAAATTCATTTAAAGACATAGCTTCTCCTTTATCTTCATAAGAATGGATGCTGTTTCTTGCCATATCCTTGATGTCTTTAGGAAGTGGTGTGTCTTTGCTTGTTTCGAATTGTATTTTTAAAGCCTTTAATACCGCTTTAATTGCAGTCAACTGTTCGTTGTTTTCGGGATGTATTAATAGACTTTCCATACAAACAAATTTAAGAAAAAATAAGTTTGGTTTCAACTACTTGTCGTCATCGCCAGCTTGTTCCGGTGCCTATGGGACGGCACTCGTCAAGCGATAGTAGGTGATGATCACTCTAACGTATTAAGATTCCCGCCTACGCGGAAATGACGTGATATTTAAGGTTAGGTAGTTCTGAACTTGCCAAACACCCCTAAAGGCAATTTTATACCCGAAGTAGCTTGTAAAAACAACTCTCCAGTTTCTAAGTTTTTTACTTGCGGAAAAGAGGTTGTAATTAAATTCTCTACAATTACAGAAGAAAAACCCATTGAGTAAGTATTTAAGATTAAGAAATGTTCTTCCGGATCTAGCAATTGTACCACATCTTGCATCATTTCTTGAATATGATCTTCTAATTTCCATTTCTCACCATTTGGTCCGTGGCCATAAGCAGGTGGATCTAGAATGATACCATTGTATTTTTTACCGCGTTTCAATTCTCTTTTTACAAATTTTAGAGCATCTTCTACAACCCAACGTACATCTTTCAATTTAGAAAGTTCTTGGTTTTCGTTAGCCCAATTTACTACTTGCTTAATCGAATCAACGTGAGTGGTATCGGCACCTGCTGCCTTAGCGATTAAAGAAGCTGCGCCCGTGTAAGCAAAAAGGTTCAATACCTTAGGGCTTGGGGTTTTAAAATTTTTGATAGAAGAGGAAATGTAATCCCAGTTTACCGCTTGTTCGGGGAAAACACCCACGTGCTTAAACGAAGTTAAACCTAAACGTAGATTAATACTTACCTCATCGTTTTGGTAGTTTACATTCCAACGGTCGGGCACACTTTTGTTATGTTTAACCCATTCACCACTGGTAGCCGAACGACCTTTAAAAGAAATATGTGCTTTCTTTTTCCATTCTTCTGGAGATAATACTTTTTTCCAAACTGCCTGTGGTTCTGGTCTTGATAATACCAAATTGCCGAAGCGCTCTAGTTTTTCGAAATCGCCGCAGTCAATCAGTTCGTAATCTTTCCAGTGGGTTGGTGTAAGCAGTTGTATCATGTGTTGTAATGTAATTAGCCAGAGCGCAAAGTTTACCCGAATTTGTTCGGCAAAGCAATCTTAATGCGATTTGTTTAAAGCAACATACAGTTCTTTAGTAGATGACGAAGAAATCTATATTGATTTAAATTTCCACCCTACGTTTGAAATGACGTTATGCGGCAAAGATAAGAAAATTAAAATTTGTCTTTTGCAGCTTTCATAAAACGGCTAGCGAATACGAAATCGTTAAGCTCTGCAATGTCGGTTTTAGCAATTTCCTTATTCGAACCTTCCCAGAATTTTTTTCCTTCATGTAAGAACATGATATAATCGCCAATGCCCATTACGGAGTTCATATCGTGAGTTACCACCACTGTAGTAGTGTTATACTCTTCGGTAATTTCTTTGATCAGCTCATCAATAACGATAGAAGTTTTTGGATCCAAACCAGAGTTGGGTTCATCGCAGAAAAGATATTTTGGGTTCATGGCAATAGCACGGGCAATACCCACACGTTTTTTCATCCCTCCAGAAAGTTCTGCGGGAAATAATTTGTTCTTGCCTTCTAAATTCACGCGGTCTAAACAAAAGTTTACACGGTCTAACTTTTCACTTCTAGATTGTTCGGTAAACATATTCAAAGGGAACATGATGTTTTCCTCTACCGTCATCGAATCAAAAAGAGCAGAACCCTGAAAAAGCATGCCAATTTCTTTTCTGATTTCGATACGTTCTTCCGTGTTTAATTGGGTGAAATCTCTTCCATCATAAGCAACGCTACCTTTTTCAGGATGGTGCAAGCCAATCATACATTTCAAAAGCGTGGTTTTTCCAGAGCCAGAACCACCAATGATTAAGTTAGTAATGCCAGGATTAAATTTACCAGAAATGCCTTTTAAAACGTCGTTATCTCCGAACGATTTGTGTATATCCTTAATCTCGATCATAACATTAATTGGGTTACAATGTAATCGCAAGCTAAAATACTGATACAGCTTACTACTACCGCTCTCGTACTTGCTTGCGCTACCTCTAAGGCACCACCTTTAACGTAGAAACCTTCATAAGCTGGCACAGAGGTAATGATAAAACCAAAAACAAATGCCTTAACTAAAGCTACTGCGATAGTAAAAGGATTGAAATCGGTAGTAATACCTTGAATATATTCAGCTGGAGAAACAGCGCCAGATAATGTACCACCTAAATATCCTCCAGTAATGCTTAATACCATTGAAATGATTACCAATACAGGTACCATAGTGATACCAGCAATTATTTTTGGTAAAATTAAGTAGCCTGGTGCGTTGATACCCATAATCTCTAAGGCATCAATTTGCTCAGTTACTCTCATGGTACCAATTTCAGAAGAAATGGCCGAACCAATTTTACCTGCCAGTACAATTGCGCTAATGGTTGGACTAAGCTCTAAGATAGAAGAGTCACGGTTTACAGAACCGATAATAGTTTTTGGAATAAAATCACTCACCAATTGGAAAGCAATCTGTAAAGTCATAACTGCTCCGATAAAGGTAGAGATAATGCTAATTAAGCCTAGTGACCCTACGCCAATGAAATCCATTTGTTGAAAAATGGCCTTCATATATATCTTCATTTTTTCAGGCCTCTTAAAAGCAGCTTTAAGCAGTAATATATATCGGCCAAAATTGGTAAAGTTCATTTAATAAACAATTTGTTTAAGTTAACTCAATATTATACAAAGAAACAACAAAAATGTTCTGACAGACGCTATTTATTGAAAAAATATTATTGATTGGAATATTATTGCCTTTTTTGCAAAACAAAATTGATCGACATGAAAGCAATTATTACTGGTGTTACTAAAGGGATTGGAAAAGCGGTAGCCGTGGGATTAGCAAAAAGTGGTTATGATATCATCGGCTGTGCTAGAAATGAAACAGAGCTGACTAGTTTCGAAGCCGAAATTAAAAGTTATGGTGTAAATGTGTTAGCTATCAAAGCCGATTGTAGTAAAAAAGAAGAAGTGTTGGATTTCGTAATAAAGGCAATAGGTTTTGCTCCTGAAGTTGACGTTTTGGTGAATAATGTCGGTGTATTTTATCCAGGAAGTTTGCTAGATGAGGACGACGACGTTTTTGAAACACAGCAGGAAATCAATATCAATGCTACCTATTATATCGCTAAAAGGATAGGTAAATTAATGCGTGCACAAGGTTTTGGGCATATTTTTAACATCTGCTCTGTAGCAAGTAAAGCTCCTGTAGAAAATGCTGGAAGTTACAGTGTAACAAAAGCAGCAATGCTTAGTCTTAATCATGTATTGCGAAGGGAATTGGCACCACATCAAGTAAAAGTAACTGCTATTATTCCAGGTTCTACATATACTGCTTCTTGGGAAGGAACAACTCTAGATCAGTCAAAATTTGTACAACCAGAAGATATAGCAAAATCTATTACAACCATACTTAGTTTAAGTGATGGTGCAAATGTGGAAGAAGTGATGATAACACCTTCCAATTTTTAAGAAAGGAGAACACAAATGGAAAAGAAATTATATAGAAACGAGCATGATAAAACCGTAGCAGGCGTTGCCTCTGGTTTAGCCGATTATATGCAAATTGACGTAACCATTGTTAAGTTGCTTTTCGTGTTAACCACGATATTTATACCACCATCTGGCCTAATCCTATATATTGTTTTATGGATTGTAGCACCAGTAAACAATGACCCAGCGGTGAAGTACCAGAAATTTAAAGACTACTACCAAAAATTTCCGCAAGGAGGTTCGGTGTTTAACTCACCAGAAGCTGTTAGCGAACCTGCACAACAGACACAGCAAACTAAGTGGAACACCCCGAACGCAGATAGTTTTACAAAATTTGATGTTCCGCCAGTAAAAAACAATGATACAGGCAAAACCGTAGTGGGTTTAATACTATTGGTGCTTGGTGTTTATTTTCTACTAAGACAATTGGATTTAGTTCCTTACTGGTTCAACATATTTAAAATATACAAGTTATGGCCATTGGCAATTGTTGCTTTGGGAGTAAGCTTGATTTTTAAGAACCAACGTAAAAGCGAGTGGGAGAACTTTAAAAAAACTACAGAAGAAGCTCAGCGAAAAGAAGACAATAAAGATAGCTTCACAGAACCGACACAAGGAAACTCGTCATCACCCGCTGATACAATCGAGGAGAAGAACGTTTAGCTGTCAACAACGTCTTAACAATTCAATAATTAACTCCCGATAGCTATCGGGACTAACAAATTAACCTGACATGAAATACGAAAGAATAATATGGGGAGTATTGCTGCTTTTTGTGGGTGGTGTACTACTACTAGAGAACTTAAATGTAATAGAATTTTATTGGAGAAGTGTTTGGGGATTTTGGCCAGTCTTCTTAATCATTGGCGGCGTTAACTTGCTTTTGAATAGAAATGGTTCACAAACGGGCAGCATTGTTTCGTTGGCAATTCTCATCATCACCTTAGCATTCTTATTTGTTAAAGGACAGGAAAAACCACAGGGCAGAACTTGGTTTGGCTTTTGGAAAGATAAAAATATTGATGCTGATATAGATTGGGATCATAAAGATACTGAGGATGGTAAAGGAGAAGGTGTACGCTTTTCGGAGGCTTATAATGCATTAGATTCTACAAAGAAGACCATCTTGAATTTATCAGGAGGAGGTACCTCTTTCAGGTTGCATGAAACTACTGATAGTTTGTTTGAAGCAAGTGTTAATCGTAAAAAGGGAAACTTTTCTTTAACCAAAACCACCAGCGACACTACCAATACGCTGACTTTTAAAATGAACGACCGTCGTTATAAGGGTAACAAAAACAACTGGACATTTAATTCTGGCGGTAACGAAGTTGATGTGCGCTTAAACACTCAAACAAATTGGACATTAAACTTAGCAATGGGTGCAGGTGAGCTAGATTTCGACTTAACTAAGTTTAAAATTAGGACGTTGAATTTTGATGGTGGTGCGGCGGATTTGAAAATTAAAATAGGAGACTTACTTCCAATTGCTGACGTAAACGTGAAAACAGGCGTAGCTAATGTTGAAATTAAAGTGCCTCAAGGTTCTGGTTGTAGAATTAAAACCCATACAGGACTAGCTTCTAAAGATTTTAAAGGCTTTGTGAAAAAAGATGACGGATATTACGAAACTCCTAATTACAATATTTCGAAAAATAAAGTGTTTATTAAACTTGATGGTGGTTTAAGTAATTTTGAAGTAGACACTTACTAAGTTAAAAGTGTAAAGTAAAAAGTTAAAAAAGGCCTGCAATGATGATTATCATTGCAGGCCTTTTAATTTGTAGGCTGTTTTGTTAGTAATTGACTTTTTAAAAAATGAGATATGACATTTTGCCGTTTTTAATTTTTAATTTTGACTTTTAACTTATTTCACCTTGTATACGATAGTTATTAAAGGAAAACCTCAAGGTCCTTATACTTTAGAAGAACTAAAGAAAATGGAAATCTTTCCAGATACTTTCGTGAGGAAGCCCGGTATGGATGACTATAAGGAAGCGCATGAAATTGCAGAACTTCGTGAGCTTTTGGGATTTATTGCACCTAAACATACGCCTCAGTATTTTGCAAGTTTCGACCAACGTTTAATGGCTTGGGCAATAGATTATTTTATCATTACGGTAATTTATACATTAATTGCCGCCGTTGCAATCCTCTTTGTAGAAGAGAAAGAGACAATATTAAGTATAGTGGTAGGGGCTGCGTTCCTCATTCCTTTTACCAAATTTTTATATACGGTAATTGGCGATGCTTCTAAAACGCAAGGCACCATCGGTAAAAAATTAATGGATATCAAGGTGACTGATGAATACGGTGGTAAACTAACCTTCGGGACATCATTCATTAGAAATGCTTCTAAACTCGTATCTAATATTGCTTTCGGGTTTGGATATCTCTATATGTTCCTCAATAAAAAACAACAATGCCTGCACGATACAATTGCTGGAACTTTCGTGATCAAGGATAGATTGTTGTAGGTTCTACTTCCATTAAACGGCATAAACAATTTAACAGTTAATCAATTTCAACGATTAACCAAAACAACCTATCTTTGTGAACGATGCAAAAAGAAGCGATTTTGTTAGACGGAGGTTATTGCAATAGCTTAACCCAATATTCTAGGTTTGTCACACGTGAAGTGCAAATAGGCGATATCCCAATGGGGGCACATCATCCTATTCGTATCCAATCGATGACTACAACTGATACCATGGATACCATTGGAACGGTAGAACAGACCATCCGAATGGTAGAAAGTGGTTGCGAATATGTTCGTATTACAGCGCCAAGCATTAAAGAAGCGGACAATTTGGCGAACATCAAAAAGGAATTGCGCTTACGTGGTTACAATGTTCCTTTAGTTGCTGATATTCACTTTACACCAAATGCTGCCGAAGTTGCGGCTCGTTTGATAGAAAAGGTGCGTGTTAATCCAGGTAACTACGCCGATAAAAAGAAATTTGAAAATATAGATTATACTGATGTTGCTTACCAAGCAGAGCTGAATCGTATTTACGACAAGTTTTCGCCTTTAGTGAAGATTTGCAAAGAGTACGGAACGGCAATGCGTATAGGCACCAATCATGGTTCGCTATCTGACCGTATCATGAGCCGTTATGGTGATACACCACATGGAATGGTAGAATCCGCAATGGAGTTTATCCGCATGTGCGAAGATTTGAATTACTACAACTTAGTAATTTCAATGAAAGCGAGTAATACACAAGTGATGGTACAGGCTTACCGTTTGTTGGTTCAGACGATGGTAAAGGAAGGTATGAATTATCCGCTGCATTTAGGCGTTACCGAAGCTGGAGATGGAGAAGACGGACGTATCAAATCGGCAGTAGGGATTGGTACTTTGTTAGCCGATGGCTTGGGTGATACCATTAGAGTTTCCTTAACTGAAGATCCTGAATTTGAAGCACCAGTGGCTAGGGCTTTGGCCAACCGTTTTGAGAGAAAGTCCGGAAGTCCGGAAGTCGGAAAGTCGGGAAGTTTCTCCCCCGTAACCCGTAACTCGCAACTCGTAACCTATAGCCCATTTCAATACAAACGTAGAAACACTGAAGAAGTAGAAAACCTAGGTGGACACCAAGTACCACGAGTAATTATCAACCTAGAAAAAGAAAACTTAAAAGATCCAGCAATTTTAAATGCAGTTGGCTTTAATTATTCAGCTTTGCTAGATAAATACAATTTGAGCGACCAAGCTTGTGATATCGTTTATCTTGGTGATCAATTGCCATCTTTTTCATTTCCTGGAGGATTAAAACAGCTTTATAATTATCAAACTTGGTTAGGTTTGGCAGATAAGCAAAATTGCCATCCTTTGTTTAGCATAGCTGATTTTCTGAATGCTGATGTGAAAGATGAAAAGCTGAATTTTGTTAAGGTATTAGCAGAAGATTTAGACATCAACCAAATTAAAGGCTTGGATAAAGTCATTCTTATACTAGCAACCGAAGCTGAAAATGCAATGCAAACTATCCGCCATGCATTTGTACAATTATTAGATGCAGGTTTAAAACTTCCGGTAATTGTTGAGCGTAATTTTGATGGATTGAATGTAGAAGATTTTCAGTTGTACAGCTCTACCGATTTAGGTGGTTTGTTTATCGATGGATTTGGCGATGGGGTTTGGATTAACGCCGAAGGTATTCCTTTGTCAGTAATCAACTCTACTTCATTTGGTATTTTACAAGCTACGCGTACGCGGATTTCAAAAACAGAATATATCTCTTGCCCAAGTTGCGGAAGAACTTTGTTCGATTTGCAGGAAACTACTCAAGCTATCAGAGCAAGGACATCTCATCTCAAAGGAATCAAGATTGGCATTATGGGCTGTATTGTAAATGGCCCAGGTGAAATGGCTGATGCCGACTATGGTTACGTAGGTGCTGGTGTAGACAGGATTACGCTTTACCGCGGACAAGAAGTGGTAAAAAAGAACGTAAAAACTGCGAATGCTATCGACGAACTTATTGGTATAATTCAAGGAGATGGTAACTGGGTTGATGTTTTAGATGAAGGATAAAAGAACAAAGAACAATGATTTGGAGCTATAAAATGTTTTAGCTATATAATCCTTGTTCCTTACTCTTTGTTCCATTATGCTCCCCAAGCGCTAATCACTACCTTTCTACTTCCGCCATGGTTACGGTGTTCGCACAAATAAATGCCTTGCCAAGTTCCTAAATTCAATCTGCCGTTGGTGATAGGAATTAATACCGAAGCGCCCATCAGCGAAGATTTGATGTGAGCTGGCATGTCATCGTCACCTTCGTAATCGTGCTGATAATCGGGATCACCTTCTGGCACAGCTTTGTTCATCCAAGTTTCAAAATCAATTCTCACCGTTGGATCAGCATTTTCGTTAACAGTTAATGATGCTGAGGTATGTTGAATGAATACTTGTAGCATTCCAGTTTTGATGTTCCGTATTTCAGGAACGGCTTGTAGTATTTCGTCAGTTACCAGATGAAAACCACGGCTACGGTCTCTTAAACTGGTTTTGGATTGATAAAAGTGCATCTGCTTATTCCGTTATGCTATTCAGAAATTTCAAACTTTTTTCGCAAACCTCAAATAATTGTGGCGGTAAGGTTTCTCCCGGAAAAGGATGTACAGCTCCATAAACATGATTTGCACCTTCAATTCTTACTAGTCTACTCGCTGGATTGGCATTAGCCAATTTTTCTGCAGTTTCGTAAGGAACATTCACATCGTCATCACCCTGTACAATTAACCAAGGTATATTGATACGTTTTGCAGAAGAAAGGATATCTAATTTTGCTTTATTATCCTCAAAATCATCTAATAAAGTAACATTTAATGGCATTTTCTCTTTGGTGCGAGCATTCACTACTTCAATCTTGCCATCTTTCTTCCAATCGTTTTCTTGTTCTTTTTTCCATAAACTACTAAAATCAGCAATCGAGCTCCAAGTAATCAGTCCTTTTACATACGGGTTGTTGGCTGCTTGTAAAATGCTTAACCCACCACCACGACTATGCCCAATCAAATAAACTCCATTTACGCCAAGAAATTTAACGGCGTGGTTAATTACGATATCAATATCTACTAGCTCTTTGCTAAACGTGTTTGATGCAAAGTTTTCCAAGTCGGATACGTCACTAGGTTTTTCTGCGGTAACACCACTGTGCGAAAGATTAAATTTGAGGTATCGATAACCGTTTTGCACAAAATATCTAGCTGCTAAATGGTGTGCGCCCCAATCTTTAAAACCTTTGAAACCGTGTACGAAAATGATGAGTGGGGTATTGGTATTGTTCTCGTCGTAAGTTAAATCTCCGTGTATGGGCTTGCCCGAAGCTCCTATCAGCGAAAATTGTTCGTTGTGCATAGTAATCTGTTTTTCTTCTGCTATCAAATATTGGTTAAATCTAATGCATAACAAAATAAAAGCATTTTTTGATTTTATTGCTGGCAGATTTATGGCTTTAAACAGTTCTTATTAATTTAAAACCGTTCTAAATTAGCCTAAATTACAGCTTGATGACAGATAAGCACAATTGCGTTGTTACTTTTGTTGCGCTAAAATAAATAGGGCTAACCATTTTGGAATATTTAAAGATTATTGCATTTACACATAAGCACATCGACCTGAAAGCATTGGGGAAGTTGGTTATCTGTGAGCAAACGTTGGACGATAGGTTGCGTAATATCCAGTCGGAGCTGAATATCAAAGAGATATTTTATGTAGGCACTTGTAATAGGGTCGAGTTTATTTTCACTTCTTCATCACAATTAGACAAATCATTTATTTCTAGGTTTCTACAGGTGTTGGATATGGGGCTTCCAGAAGAATACATGGAGAAATTCATAGCCAATGTTTCTACCTACGAGCAGGTTGAAGCCTTTAATCACTTACTGCGCACTTCTTGTTCTTTAGAGAGTTTGGTAGTAGGCGAAAAAGAAATTTTAGCACAAGTACGCAAAGCTTACGAAGCTTGTAAAGTAGCTGGTTTTACTGGCGATTACATGCGTATGATCATGAACCGTGTGGTAAAAACAGCAAAAGAAGTTTATACCCATACCAATATTTCAAGAAATCCGGTTTCTGTAGTTTCTCTGGCTTACAGAAAACTGCGTGAACTAAATATGTGCGGCAACTCTCGTCTGCTAATTATTGGCGCAGGCGAAACCAACAACAGCATTGCACAATATCTTAAAAAGCACAAATACTCTAATTTTTCTGTGTTTAACAGAACTATAGAAAAAGCAGAATCTTTAGCAAAAGAGTTAAACGGAAAAGCTTTTCCATTGGATGAATTAGCTAATTACAAAGAAGGATTTGATGTCATCATTACTTGTACTGGTGCAACAGAGCCTGTAATTACTGAAGAAATTTACATCAGTTTGCTTAACGGCGAAACAGGCAGAAAAGTAATTGTGGATTTGGCAGTACCAAACGATACCGCTTTAGAAGTTAGAGAGAATTTTCCAATCCACTACATTGAAGTAGAATCTTTGAAAGAGGTTGCTCGTAAAAATATCCAAGAGCGTTACGACGAATTGGTAAGTGCAGAGCATATCATCGAAGAAAACATCAAAGAATTCGATGCTGTATTGCGTCAACGTCGCATCGAATTAGCAATGAGCGAAGTGCCTAAAAAAATCAAAGAGATTAAAGACAAAGCGGTAAATACTGTATTTGCAGATGAAATTAATTCTCTTGATGATGAAGCGAAAGCTGTTTTAGAGCAGGTAATTAGCTACATGGAGAAAAAATACATCAGCGTTCCTATGTTGATGGCTAAAGATATTCTGGTTAAGCATAGCTAATAGTCCGCAAGTCAGAAAGTTTTGCAGTCCGATGATAAGTTGCTTACCAAATCATCGAATTATCACATTCTCAAACCCTCACATCATCAAATTTTCTTATTTTAGCGCAAAATCTTAATATACAGTGAAGAAAGTAATTATCGGAACCCGCGGTAGTGACCTAGCCCTTTGGCAAGCCAACTACACCAAAGACAGATTGGCCAGCATTGGCATTGAGGCAGAACTTAAAATCATTAAAACGCAGGGCGATAAAATCCTTAATCTTCGTTTAGATAAACTAGAAGGAAAGGGTTTCTTTACCAAGGAATTAGAAGAAGAGTTGATGAATGGCACTATTGATATTGCTGTGCATTCTCATAAAGATTTGCCAACGACCAACCCTCCAGGATTAATTATAGCAGCTGTACCAGAAAGAGAAGATCCTGCCGAATTATTGTTGATTTTAAAAGATTGTGTAGATGTAAGTCATAAACTTTCTTTGAAAAAAGGAGCAATGGTAGGTACTTCTTCTAATCGTCGTAAGGCACAATTGTTAGCGTTAAGATCTGATTTAAATATTGAAGATTTACGCGGAAACGTTCCTACACGTATTCAAAAATTACGTGACGAAGATTACGATGCAATTGTTTTGGCAAGAGCGGGTGTGAATCGTTTAGGTTTAGATTTAAGTGAGTTTCATGTAGAGGTGATTGATCCGACAGAGATTGTACCAGCACCAGCACAAGGAGCCTTAGCCATTCAAATTAGAGAGAGTGACACGGAGCTTTTCAACGAGCTTCAAAAAATAAATGACCCTACAGTTGTAGAAGCTATTGAGGTAGAACGTAAAGTATTGAACCTTTTCGAAGGTGGCTGCCACATGCCTTTAGGTTGCTTCTGTAGAAAAGAAGATGGAGAGTTCGAAGTTTGGACTTCTAAAGCAGAAACTGCTGATGATTTTCCTGACCGTTTGTTCTTAAGGTCAGCTTCAACCGAAGGCTTGGCCGAACAAATCGTAGCTAAATTTGCTACGGAAAGAAAAAAGCCTGCTAAAGTTTTTATCTCTAGGGAAATTGGCGAAAACAGTTATTTCCGTAAAGCGCTAACAAAACAAAATATAGCAATCGATGGGCGTTCGTTGATTCGCACTTTTCCAATTGTAAATGTATTGGATGATTTCTTCCTTAAAAACGCGGACTGGATTTTCTTCAGCAGCAGAAATGGCGTAGAATATTTCTTCAAATTGAACGCTGTATTGCCTAAGAAAGTAAAATTTGGTGTGGTTGGAAGAGGTTCGGAAGATTCGTTACGTAAGTTTGGCCATTTGGCAGAATTTGTTGGCGAGGGTGGTGAGATTGAAGAAGTTGCAGAAGACTTTGCAAAAGCAGCAGATGGACAAACTGTAGTTTTCCCTCGTGCACAAGACTCGCTGTTAACGATGCAGAAATTCTTAACTCCAGAAACTAAAGTAATCGATTTGCCTATCTATGAAACCGTAATGGAAGAAAATGTAGATGGTACTTCTGCAGATGTGCTAGTTTTTACGAGTCCGAGCAATGTAGATGCTTATTTTGTCGATAACTTGTTAGAGCCTGAGCAAAAAGTAATTGCTATCGGTAATTCTACAGGTAAAAAATTCGACGAAATGGGTGTGAGATATACATTACCATATTCTCCAGATGAGATTGGTTTGGCAGAAGCTGTTTTTGGAATCGAATTGAAATAAATAAACTTAGCATTTTATGCATCTCGTGTACCCCTTTGGAGGGGGTAGGGGGAGGAATATTAAATAAGTTGTGCCTTAACAAGCACGAAATGTTAATCCAACGTAAAGACTTTATAAATGACAGAAGCATAAGATAATAATGCTTCTGTCTTTGCATTTTTGCACATCAGTAAAAATTAAGCTTCTATAGAGAGATTTTTAATTTTGACTTTTAACTTTTGAATTAAAAATATGCTGCACAGACCACGTAGGCTAAGAAAGAATCCCATTATAAGGGAAATGGTTGCCGAAACGAAATTATCGAAGGATATGTTTGTTTATCCATATTTCGTGGTGCCAGGAAAAAATGTTGTTCATCCTATTTACGCCATGCCTGGGGTAAGCCATTTTTCTACAGATACTTTATTGAAAGACATAGAAAAAGGATTGAGTTTAGGTGTCAATAAAATCATGCTGTTTGGTGTAGGTGATGAGAAAAGTGCGGATGCAAAATCGGCTTATGACACCAATTCATTAGTGCCAGTGGCGGTTAGAGAACTGAAAAAGCAGTTCGGTGATGATTTGTATATCGTTACCGATGTTTGTGTTTGTTCTTACACTAATCACGGACACTGTGGTATCATGCACAACGATTATATTCAAAACGATTTAAGTGTAGAGTTGATCGCGAAAATGGCTTTAAATCATTCAGAGGCAGGTGCAGATATGTTAGCGCCTTCCGATATGATGGACGGTAGGGTAGCGGCAATTCGTGAAAAGTTAGATGGAAATGGTTTTGAGAACGTAGCGGTAATGAGCCATGCGACTAAATTTGCTTCTGCTTATTATGGTCCGTTCAGAGAAGCTGCAGACTGTGCACCAAGTAAGGGCGATAGAAAAGCTTACCAAATGGATTTTCGTAATCCGGATGAAGCTTTAAGAGAGGCTCTGTTGGACGAAGCGGAAGGTGCTGACGTACTAATGGTGAAACCAGGTTTGGCTTACTTAGATGTAATTGCAAAACTGAAACAAAATACCAAACTGCCTATTGCCGTTTACAATGTATCGGGAGAATACTCGATGATTAAAGCTGCAGCAGAAAAAGGCTGGATAGACGAACAAAAAGTAGTAATGGAAACGATGTATGCCTTTGCCAGAGCAGGAGCAAGCATCATTACCACTTACCACATTAGAGATATTGTAGAGAATAAATGGATGTAAAAGTAGTAGGTTATAAGTTTTACGTAATAAGTTGAATTTGCAATCCAAAACGTAAAACCTATAACTTACAACCTATAACTTAAAGAATGCAAGACATATCAAGAGCCAAATCGGCAGAACTATACGAGAAATCGAAAACTTATTTTCCTGGTGGAGTTAACTCTCCCGTACGTGCTTTTAAATCAGTTTATGGTACACCATTGTTTATTCAAAAAGGTGATGGGCCCTATATTTGGGATGTGGATGGTAATCAATTCATTGATTTTTGTGCGAGTTGGGGACCTTTGATTTTAGGGCATAACAATGCTAAAATTAGAGAGAAAGTAACTGAGGTTATGCAGAATGGAATGAGCTTCGGTGCACCAACAGCTTTAGAAAATGAGTTGGCAGAGCTGATCATCAAGAACAATCGTTTTGTAGAGAAAATTCGTTTCACCAGTTCTGGAACTGAGGCGGTAATGTCAGCTATTCGTTTGGCTAGAGGTTACACGGGTAGAAATAAAATCATCAAGTTCGAAGGTTGTTACCATGGTCATAGCGATTCACTTTTAGTGAAAGCAGGTTCTGGCTTGGTAACTTTCGGAGAGACTTCTTCGGCGGGTGTGCCAAAAGCATTTGCTGACGAAACTATCGTGATTGCTTTGAACGACAAACAAGCCATTACCGAAGCTTTTGCACAATTTAAAGATGATGTTGCTGCGGTAATTATTGAAGGTATTCCAGCTAACAATGGCTTACTAATTCAAGATCAAGACTACGTAGAATTTTTAAGTGAAACTTGTACTGCTAATGGTGCTTTGTTAATTTTTGATGAAGTAATTACGGGTTTTAGGGTAGGTTTTGAAGGTGCTGCGGCTCATTACGGCATTAAGCCTGATATCGTAACCTACGGAAAAATTATTGGTGGCGGTTTGCCAGTGGGAATGTACGGTGCTTCTAATGAGATTATGGCGCACATTTCTCCTGATGGCGGCGTTTACCAAGCGGGTACCTTATCTGGTAACCCAGTGGCCATGGCAGCTGGAATTGCAACGTTGACTATTTTAAGCAGCGAAGGTTTTTACGAGGAGTTGAATGCCAAAGCACAAGCTTTTGTAAGCGATTTGAAAGCTCATATTGCGGATAAAGGTTACGAGTTGAAAATTTTCACAGTGGGTTCTATTTTCTGGTTCGCTTTTACCGATAAAGACATTAAAACTGCCGAGGCTATTGATCCAACAAGCATGGATAAATTTAAAATCATGCACCGTGAGTTATTGAACAGGGGTATTTATTTTGGTCCATCTGGTTATGAGGTGGGTTTTGTAAGTGCGGCACATACAGCCGTAGAATTGGATAAAGCGAAGCAGGCGATATTTGAAGCTTTGGAAGTGGTGTATGCCTAAATCTCGCCCGTCATTTCGATGATGAGAGAAACAAAGAAGTAATGACATTCATCTTGCCGTCATTCCCGCGTAGGCGGGAATCTTAATGCAATCGCTTTACGATTCCCAATCGAGTTGGGAATGACGATAATAGGAATGGTTCTGCTCTTTTATGATAGAAATGACCTAAGTGCATAAGTGTTTGGCTAACTAAACCCGATTGAAGCGGACACGAAGCGAGAGCGTTAGCATAGCGAAGTAAAGCGAAAAGCGGGACTGAAATAACCAAAGCATTACAGAAAACTGCTTTTCAAAAAATAATAATTAACTTTAAAAAGACCCTTTAAGGGATTTGGAGTATGAAGAAATCCATAATCATATTTTACGTTTTACTGTTCTACGCCTTAGGCCAGCTAATCAGTTGGGGAGCGTTAGTTGTTAAAATCGATGCTAGCCGCATGCCGATGATTATGGGCGAAGGTGCCGTTTTCTTATTTCTTTTGGGCATTGGGGCATACTTTATCCATGCTTCTATTAAAAAAGAAGGTCGTTTAAAAGAGAATCAACAGAACTTTTTAATGTCGATTACTCACGAGTTAAAGTCACCTTTAGCAGCGATAAAACTTTCTTTACAGACGATTGTACGTAGAGAATTGGACAAGGAACAAAGAACAACTTTAATAAGAAATTCGCTGAAAGACGTGGAACGTTTGGATGATTTGGTGGAAAATATGTTGTTGGCTACTAAAATCGAAAGTAGAACTTACTCTTTTCCTAAAGAGAAATTTAATTTTTCAGAATTAGTTACCCGAATTTCAGACAGGTTGCAGGTTCATTCTTGTGGTTGCGAGCAAATCATTTCTACAAAAATTGAAGATAATATTGAGGTTGAAGGCGACCAATTTGCACTATCTTCGGTAGTAACCAACTTGGTAGAAAATGCGGTTAAATATTCGGGGCCATGTGCCGAAATTACAGTTGAACTGTGCCAAAATGACGGAAAGCCTAAATTAGTGGTTTCGGACAAAGGATTGGGCATTCCCGATGCAGAAAAGATGCATATTTTTGATAAATTTTACCGTGTGGGCGATGAAAATGTGCGTAAAAGTAAAGGTACTGGACTTGGCTTATTTATTGTTAAGGAAGTATTACAAAACCACGACGCCGATATTAGCGTTAAAGATAACGTACCTCACGGTGCAATTTTTGAAGTAACATTTAATTAGATATGTCACAAAAATTAAGAGTATTATTGGTTGAAGACGAAGATCATTTGTTAGATGCCATCAAATTAAACCTTGAATTAGAAGGTTATAAAGTTCACGCCGTTAAAGACGGAAAAACAGCACTAAAAGTATTTAAGGAAGAACGTTTCAACTTAGTGATTTTAGATGTAATGTTACCAGAAATGGATGGTTTCCAAGTGTGTGAAACTATTCGTTTAGAGAATACAGAAGTGCCTATTTTGTTCTTAACCGCTAAAAATACTAGCGAAGATAGAGTAATGGGATTGAAAAAAGGAGCTGATGATTATTTGGTGAAACCTTTCAACCTTGAAGAGCTGATTTTACGTGTTGGTATTTTAGTGAAACGTAGTTTGAAATCTGATGATTTGAAAGAATTGAATTCTTACAAAATTGGTGAGAAAACGATTTATTTCAACTCTTTTGAGTTAAAGCAAGACGATGGCGTGATTGTTCCTTTAACTAAAAAGGAAACCATGTTGTTGAAATTGTTGATTGAGCGTAAGAACGAAGCTGTTTCGCGTGAGCAAATCTTAGAAACCGTTTGGAATTACGACGTTTATCCATCTACGAGAACAATTGATAACTTTATTCTTACTTTCCGTAAGTATTTTGAACCAGATCAAAAAAATCCAGTTTATTTCCACTCAATTAGAGGAGTAGGTTATAAATTTACGGACATCCACTAATGTATAATAAGTTAGGTAGATATGTGCTGATGGCGATTTTCGTTTTTTCAGCATTGGTAAGTATTTATAACTATCAGTATCAGCTGGCCGCAATTTCGGGCCTGCTTTTCTGTTTTATACTGTGGAGCCATTTTAAGCATAGTTCTGTGCTATTGGCTTCAAAGCATTTCAAGAATTCAGATTACGACAAGGCAGAGAAGTTTTTGAACGAAGTTGATAATCCCGACAGATTGGCGAAAGGCAGACGTGGGTTTTATGAGTTCATGAGAGCTAACATCGCACTAAAACGAAATGAACATGATGCGGCAGAGCATCATTTCCAAATTGCTAGTCGTTTCCCTTTGGGAGGAAAAAATGATAAGGCCTACGTATTAATTCATTTGGCTAACTTAGCGCTTCGAAAAAAAGATGGCGCTAGAGCATTGGCTTATGTAGAAAAAGCTAAGGAATTGGCCACATCATCGAGAGCATTAGAAATTATAATAAACATAGAGAAAGAGGCCAAGAAACTGGCAAATTAAAAAACATGGAGAACAATTTATTTTTAGACGCAGCATTTTCAAAACAAACAGAAAGACCACCGGTATGGATGATGAGACAAGCCGGTCGTTTTATGCCACAATACTGGGAAATCAAAAACAAGTACTCTTTTTTAGAGATGTGCAAAACCCCAGAAATTGCTGCTGATGTAACCATGTTGCCAGTAGATTTGTTAGGTATTGATGCAGCGATTTTGTTTTCTGATATTTTGGTAACTGGCGAAGCAATGGGTGGAGATTTAAGCTTTACTCAAGGTGTTGGTCCTAAGTTTGCCAATCCAGTACGTAATGAAGCTGATATTGATGCCTTGGCAACTGATTGCTTAGATAAATTACAATACGTTGCTGATGCGATTAAAGTGATTCAACAACGCTTAAATGGCAGCATTCCGTTAATTGGTTTTGCTGGTGCACCGTTTACCGTAATGAGCTATTTGGTAGAAGGTGGTTCTTCGAAAGACTTCAAATTAACAAAGCTTTTGATTCACAACCGTCCAGAATTAGCACATAAATTATTAGCTAAAATTGCTAAGGTTACTACTGATTATTTGAACCTGCAAATTGAAGCTGGTGTTAATGCATTACAGTTATTTGATAGTTGGGCTTTAGCTTTATCTTGGAACGATTATCAGGAGTTTTCGCACCAATACAACCAACAAATTATCGCTGGTTTAAATAGAACCAACATTCCTATCATTTCTTTCTGTAAAGGAAGTTCTGTTTTTGCACCAATTATGGTAGAAGCGAAACCAGACGTAGTGTCTATCGATTGGAATGCAGATTTGTTGAATATCAAGAAATCATTACCAGCAGGAATTGCAGTTCAAGGAAACTTAGATCCCCATATTTTATACGCAGATCAACCGGTAATCAAAGCTCAAATTCATAAATTATTTGAACGAATGCGTGGCGAAAATGGGTTTATTTTCAATTTAGGTCACGGTATCATGCCGGATATTCCTTTCGATAATGTAAAATACGCTATCGAAGTAGTTAAAGAGTTTAGGTATTAAGCGGAGGTTAAGGCTCACTTGTAAACGATATCAAATTTGAGTATATTTGGTTATTAACAGCTAGAACAGATGACAGTTAAATCACTAAAGGACGAAGATAAATTGCCGTTAACAGAAATCGTGAAATTGGTCCATAAGAAAATGGACGATATCCTTCGTGTAGTTGATGCTTTGAATTTGGGTAGAACTGAAGTGAAGTCTGATGGCGTTTATCGTACCTTCAATAATGGTAATATGATAAGGGTGGCTGTTGGTGATTTTAGAAAGAAACGTATTTCGAGCAAGAAAATTAAACTTTTCTAATGCCTTCTAGCCCGAAACTGAGAATTTTTGCTGGTCCTAACGGATCAGGGAAAACAACTTTGTTTGAATCTATCAAATCGGTTTATTTCTCTACACAATTGTTCATCAATGCAGATTTACTCGAAGAACAATTTAAAAAGACAAAATTTATCAATTTTTCAGAGTTTAATTTAGAAGTGGAAGCCCGAAAGTTTGATGATTTTTGTTCGTCAAGCGGTCTTTATCTTAAAGCTGGTTTTAATACTCAAACTTGGGGGTTGTTTGTTAGAGAAAATGTATTAGTTGGACACTACGAAGACACACATACCGTTTATAATTCCTATCATTTTGCTATCCTTGCTGATTTTATAAGAACAGCACTAATTGAGAATAAACAATCGTATTCTTTTGAGACAGTTTTCTCTCATCCTTCAAAATTAGACCTTATTGATTTTGCGCATCGCAATGGATATAAGGTTTACTTGTATTTTATTGGTACAGAAACACCAAAAATGAATTTGGAAAGGGTGAAGGATAGAGTGGTAAAAGGTGGTCACTTTGTGGACGACGCTAAAATTGAGCAGCGATATTTCTTGACAATGGATTTACTGTTAGCTATGATAAAAAAAGTTAATGAAACTTATCTTTGGGATAATTCAGGGCAGAGACATCAATTTGTAGGAACCATAAAAAGCGGTACAGCAGAATTTAAGAATTTAACGGTTCCCGCTTGGATTGATACCTATATTTTAAAAAAGATAAATAATTAATGGAAGCATATTACAGATACATTTTAGCAGTACACATCATTTTTGTGGTTAGTTGGATGGCTGGTTTGTTTTACGGCGTACGTTTGTTTATTTATCATACCGAAGCGAATAGTAAGCCCGAGCCAGAAAAGAGCATTCTACAAAGGGAATATGCTAAAATTACGGCTAGGTTATGGAGTATCATTACCACTCCAGCCATGGTACTTACGGTATTAGCTGGTGCTTTGATGATTTATATCGTTCCTGGATGGCTGTACCAACCTTGGATGCATGTGAAACTTGGTTTTGTGATTGCCTTATTGGCCTACCATTTCATTTGTCAACGAGTGATGAAGCAACTGCGTAAAGGGAACTTTAGTTGGTCTTCTAACCAATTGCGGTTGTGGAATGAAGTAGCGACGATTTTACTGGTTGCTATCGTATTTACAGTAATCCTTAAAAGTGCAATTGATTGGATATATGGCCTCATCGGATTAGTTATTTTCTCTGCTGTAATTATGATTGCCGTGAAACTGTATAAAAAGTACAGGGAGAGAAAAGGTGAATAGCCTTTAAAAGATTGCCACGTCGTTTCTCCTCGCAATGACGATTAGCAGTAACAATGATTGCGAGGCACAGTTCACCCCGACTGTTTCGGGTAAGCAATCTTTTCAATGAAAAAATATATACTTCTGCTATTAGTTCTGGTATCGATTAATTCAGTAAATGCACAGCTAAATAATAATTACCTGTACAACCGTATTCGTCCCACAGATAGTTTAACTAATGAAGTACACCTTAACTTCTATAATTTTAACTACGTTAGAAATTACGAATACTCAAATAACTTTCATGATGGTTATACGCTTTACGGTACGCAGTTTGAACCTCAATTGGTTTACTATGCGCACCCTAATCTAGCTATTACTGCCGGTGCATATTTGAGGAAGGACTTTGGAAATGAGCGAGGTTTGTATGATGCTAAACCATTATTCAATGTTAAGTATAGCAAAAATGATTTGACTTTAGTTTTTGGAAGCCTAGAAGGAAATATCCAACACAACTATATTGAGCCTTTGTATAACTTCGAACGTAAAATTACTACGCCAATTGAATATGGTACACAGCTATTAATTGACAGAGAGAAATTTAGCTTAGACGCTTGGATAGCTTGGCAAAAGATGATTTATGCTGGTGATGCTGCTAAGGAAGAAATAGTTGGAGGTTTTACAACAGATATTGTCTTAATTAAAAATGATGGTTGGAAATTGAGTATTCCTGCACAAACTTTAGTCTATCACGAAGGTGGGCAGATTGATGTTTTAAAGGAAGTTCCGATATCAACTTTGTTTAATGGTGCAACTGGTTTTACTTTGAGTAAAAACGTTGGTTACAATGTAAAGCAAGTCTACACTAATAATTATGTTGCGGCCTACAAAGATTTTTCTCCAACAAAAGCAAGAGCGTATCAGGGAGGTTTTGGTTTGTGGTTAAATGCTGGAGTTGATACACGTTGGGGCAACTTAGCAGCTTCTTACTGGAAAGGAAATAACTTTATCACCATTAAAGGAATGCCGTTGTACCAATCCGTGTCGGAAAATTTCTATGAATATGGATATACCGAAAGCAAACGTAGTATTTTGATGTTACGCTATCAGTATCAAAAAGAATTATTACCGAACCTATTCCTTGATGTGCGTTTTGAGCCTCATTTTGATCTAGACCACCAAGATAATAAGTTACAGTTCAACCATTCGTTTTTCTTGACTTACAAAGAAAGTTTTAAACTGTTTAAGGTAAAGAAATAGACTAGAGTAGTTCTATACCAATTTTTTCAGCCAAGCTATTCAAATCATTAACCACGACATTAATTAATGGGATGCCCGCAGTTTTACGTTCGTTTTCAAACTGATATTCTGGTTCTCCAGGAATAATTACTTTTTTGCTTTCGTCAACCGTTTTGGCGCTTTTAAAGCGTTCTATCCAGTTATCTAAGTGATCTTTAAAGTCTTGAGAAGGGCGAAAACCATCTACACGCATAGCACCTAAGAAATGTCCAATTCCTTCGCCTACCGGATTTGGGTCTGGTTCTAAGAAAGCGACGAATGGCGGCACCCAAGGTCCGTAGTTTGCACCCGAAAGTACTGCCGAAAGAATATCTACCGTAGCTCCCAATCCATAACCTTTGTGGCTACCGTGGTCTTTATCACTACCTAGTGGAAGTAGGGAACCGCCAGCTTTTAACTCGTTTGGATTGATAGAAATCTTTCCGTCTTTATCTTGTACCCAGCCATCTGGAATTTCAGCATTTGCTCTTTGTGCAATTTCTAGTTTTCCGTTAGCAGCAGCAGCAGTAGCCATATCAACTACCACAGCAGGATATTTGCCTGCCGGAAAAGCATAACACATCGGGTTGGTACCTAACAAACGTTCGTTGGCGTAAGTAGGCGCAACCAGCGGACTGGCATTGGTCATGCTGATACCAATCATATCTTTTTCTACAGCCATTAAAGCGTGATACCCAGCAATACCAAAGTGGTTTGAATTTTTGACAGACACCCAACCACTGCCATATTTTTCTGCTTTTTCAATAGCGATTTTCATAGCAAACGGTGCAACCACTAAACCTAAGCCAGCATCTCCGTCTACCGTTGCTGTAGTCGGCGTTTCATGTACTACACGGATATTCGGTGTCGCATTAATTCTTTTTTTCTCCCAAAGGCGATAATAGCCGCTCAATCTGGCTACACCATGAGAATCAATACCTCGTAAATCAGAACGCACCAAAACATCGGTAGCTAATGTAGCGTGCTCATCAGAACAGCCTATCTTTTTAAAAACATCGTAGGTAAAGGTTCTTAATTTTTCTTCGGAGAAAGTGATAAACATTTTATTAGTGGTTAGTGGTCAGGTATTAGGTGTCAGTTAATTTCGAGGCTCAGTTTTATTTAATCATTTACTCATTCAAAACTCAATCATTTCTATGCAAGTATCAAAGTAAAATCTCCACCTAAAGGCTCAAAGTTTTCAATTAAGGATGAAATAAAATCATCGCCATACTCTACATACATTGGCGCTAAGTTAGCTACACGTTCTTGTAAAGTACCGCTAGGGAATAATCTCTTTTTAAGGTTTTCGATTTGGGTAATAGACACTTCGTGATTTCTTTTCTCTGCTCTAAAAAACTTTTTTTCTAGTTTGTCTATCAGTTTTTCTGTTTTGGTTAAAACCGAATCGGCAGATACTTCTAGCGTTTTATCAATTTTAAAAGCATTCAATTTTATCTTATCAAACACAGCTTTAATATTCGCTTTTTCGTCAGTTAAACAGATCGCTGCATCACTATTTGCGTTAATCCATTTTTCTTGTAAAGCTTCAGTCGATAAAAATATATCTTCAAAATTGAAGCCTAGTTTGTGAAGACTAGCAAAACTTCTTTTGTCGATTACCAGTGCAGAATTTCTTAACAACAAAACTGGAAAATCTACTTTGTAGAAATCGAAATTTGCTTTTAATTGCATCCAGTAGGAAACTTCGGCACCACCACCGATATAGGCGATGTTGGGCAAAATCACTTCTTGGTATAACGGTCGCATAATCACATTTGGACTAAATCTTTCTGGATTTGAATCTATCTCGGCAAGTAACTCCGTTTCTGTGAATTTAATTTCTGTGTGGTTAACGCTGTAAAAATCCCCTTCTTTAATAATCCTTTCACGAAGATTATCTTTTAAATAGAAGAAGTTAATATCTCTGCCATTTACCTGAGTTTTATAACCAGTTTCTTCTAAAGTTTTGCTCGTTTCTTCGGTTAATCTTGCGCTGTTTTGTTCGGTAATATCATGCTTTATAATAGTTGCAAACTGTGCTTTTAAAGAAGCATCATCGGCATTTATAATGACTAAACCATACTGTTCAAATAGGCTGTTTACCAATACTCTGGTGGCATCTGCTAAATTTTCATTTTCTAAATAAGCTTTCTCAACTAGTTTGCCTAGTTTTTTACCATTCTTGCTGATGCCTAAATATCCTTTGTAAGCTTGTACTGCCGCTGCAACGGTTTTAGTACTTAGCCTTCCAGTTGCGCCATTAGTCTGCTGTATCCAGCTGATGTTTTTTTCATCTACGTTAACATGGTTGATTTCCTCAAAATCATGGTCTTCGGTAGCCATCCAGTAAACAGGTACAAAATTTTGCTCTGGATAGGCAATTTTCATCTCCAAAGCCAAATTAATAGTGGTCACAATTTTGTAGATGAAATAAAGAGGACCTGTAAAAAGATTAAGCTGGTGCCCTGTAGTAATGGTGTAAGTATTGTTTTTAGCAAGTAAATCAATATTTGCATTTACCGCTTGATTAACTTTTATAGATTGATATTGTTGTTGTAGTGCTTTAACTAAAACGGCTCTATCTCCAGTAAATTGATGTGCGTCTACTGCCTGTTTCAACCCTTGGATATCGGGTCTGTAGCTATAGAAAGATTTTAGAAATTCAACATCGTTTACATAGTCTAAAACTAGTTTAGAAAATGAATGTGTGTCCTGATAAGAAATGTATTTAGCCTTCACATTTCGAAATTAAATTAAATTTTGAAACAAGTATAGCCATTCGCTTTATTTTACACTTTATCAATGTTTCGGTTTACTAAAAATGCATAAAAAAACCTCGTAGGTTTCAAAAACCTACGAGGTCTACTATAATTTGATAGCTTGTAGATTTCTCCACTCGCTACGCTGCGGTCGAAATGACGAGAGAAACTATTTTACAATCTGTCCGTAAAGATCAAAATCTTCCGCTCTATCTACTTTTACATTTACAAAGCTACCGATAGCTGCATAACCAGAATTTGCATCAATTAAAACTTCGTTATCTACCTCTGGTGAGTCGAACTCTGTACGGCCGATAAAGAAATCACCTTCTTTTCTGTCAACCAATACTTTGTAAGTGTTACCTACTTTTTCTTGATTGATTTCGTAGGAGATGCCTTGCTGCAATTCCATAATTGCATCTACACGTTCTTGCTTGATTTCTTCAGGTACGTCATCCACTAAATCATATGCATGCGTTTTTTCTTCATGCGAATAAGTGAAACAACCTAAACGGTCGAAACGAGTATCTGCAACCCATTGATACATTTCTTCGAAATCACGTTCTGTTTCGCCTGGATAACCACAAATTAGTGTGGTACGCATCGCGATGTTTGGAACTTTAGCTCTAATTTCGTTAACAATATCAATGGTTTTCTGCTTTGTAGTGCCGCGACGCATTGATTTCAGCATGTTGTCTGTAATGTGCTGTAATGGCATATCTAAATACTTGCAGATATTTTCACGTTCGTTCATGGCATCCAAAATTTCCATCGGAAATCCAGCAGGGTAGGCGTATTGTAACCTGATCCACTCAATTCCGTTGACATCAGATAAACGACGCAAAAGCTCATCTAAGTTTCTTTTGCCGTAGATGTCTAAACCATAATAGGTTAAATCTTGCGCAATTAAAATGAGTTCCTTAGTGCCATTTGCTGCTAGTATTTTAGCTTCGTTCACTAACTCATTCATGTCTCTCGAAACATGTTTTCCACGCATTAGCGGAATAGCACAGAAAGAACATGGACGGTTACAGCCTTCCGCAATTTTAAAATAAGCAAAATGCGATGGCGTGGTTAACAAACGTTCACCAATAAGCTCGTGTTTATAGTTAGCACCTAAAGAGTGTAATATGTTTTGTAGGTCGTTCGTGCCAAAAAAAGCATCTACGTTAGTAATCTCTGCTTCTAAGTCTGGTTTATAACGTTCAGAGAGGCAGCCAGTAACAATTACTTTTCCAACTTTACCTTCTTCTTTTAATTGACTGTATTGTAAAATGGTATCGATAGATTCTTGTTTAGCATTATCTATGAAACCACAGGTATTAATTACTACAATATCGTCTTTTCCCAACTTGTTCGATTCGTGCTCAACATTTAGATTGTTGCCCTTCAATTGTCCCATTAACACCTCGCTATCGTAAGTGTTTTTAGAACAGCCAAGCGTAATTACGTTAATCTTAGGTTGAGCTATTTTTGTAGTAGTTTTGTTTTTTGTAATCATTTTTTTCTGAATGGATAGCTAAGGGAATAATTTGTAAATCTCTTTGCGATGAAGTACTCTTTCAAAAGTGAGTGACTCATTTTCAAGCTTTATGCCTATTCGGAAATTCCCAAATCTAATCTTATAATAATGCTGGTAGTCAGATAATTTTTCCAGTTTGTTTATTTCGGAGGAGCTGTTGTATTGGTTGATTTCGTCAAATACAAAATTTTCAATCTTATCTCTATCTTTCTTTGGCAGAGAAGATAGGTCTTTAAGAAATTTCTTGTTGTATTGAACAACCATTATTTCTTTTTTATTGCGCTATAATATGCTAAAGCATCTTCTTTTAATAGATTATCTTCCGTATTATTTTGCTTCATTAGTTCAGCAAAGTTTACATCTTCTTTTTCTTCTTTGCTTAGAATGTGCGAAGACAAGCCCATTTTCTCTGCCAATTCTTTTAGCAGTGATATATCTTTTTTATTATCAGTATGTATAATAATGCTTGCCATAATCTAAAATTAACTATTTAAATAACGAGTTCACAAACTCTTTCTTATCGAACAATTGTAAATCGTCCATTTTTTCTCCAACACCAATGTACTTAACTGGAATTTTGAACTGATCAGAAATGCCAATAACTACACCACCTTTGGCTGTGCCATCTAATTTTGTAATTGCTAATGCATTTACGTCTGTTGCTTCGGTAAATTGTTTGCACTGCTCAAAAGCATTTTGCCCCGTAGAACCATCTAGCACTAACAAGATCTCATGAGGTGCATTAGGTATAATCTTTTGCATTACATTTTTGATTTTACCAAGCTCGTTCATTAATCCCACTTTGTTGTGTAAACGACCAGCAGTGTCGATAATGACTACATCTTCTTTGTTGGCAACAGCCGATTGTAAAGTATCGAAGGCAACAGAGGCTGGATCTGAACCCATCGCTTGTGCAACTACACGCACACCCACACGTTCGCCCCAAAGTTTAATTTGATCTACTGCAGCAGCACGAAAAGTATCGGCAGCACCAAGTACTACATTTAATCCTTCCGCTTTTAGTTTATGAGCTAGTTTGCCAATGGTGGTAGTTTTGCCGACACCATTCACACCAACCACCATAATCACATAAGGTTTATGGTCGCCGTATTCAAAATTTCGGAAATCATTACTGTTGTTTTCAGCTAATAGTAACTGAATTTCATCACGTAATAAACCATTAAGTTCAGACGTAGAAAGATATTTGTCCTTAGCTACACGTTCCTGAATTCTTTCAATGATTTTTAACGTAGTAGTTACACCTACGTCGGAAGTTACCAGCACTTCCTCCAAGTTGTCTAATACATCATCATCTACAGTAGATTTTCCAGCAACAGCTTTAGTTAATTTGCTAAAAAAACCTTCTTTAGTTTTTTCTAGTCCTTTATCTAGCGCTTCCTGAGCTTCAGGTGCGGTTTCTTTCTTTTTGAAAAAATCAAATAAACCCATAATTTGATAAAATAAAAAAAGCCCTTCCGCTTATACGGAACGGCTCTTAAGCTATTCTTAAATATTGTTATTTGCTGTTACCAGCAATAGCATCTTTAACGTGATCATTGTGAACAATTGCTTCTTTGAATGAATAAGCGCCAGTTTTTGGAGACTTAGTCATTGTGATCACTTTTGAATATTCTTTACCTGTACCTGTTTTAAGGGTTGCAACTACTTTCTTTGCCATGTTTTTTTAAATCTAATGATTGAGTGAGTGAATTTCGAATGACTGAATTTAATTCTACAATTCAATCATCTACTCATTCAAAATTACTTAATTTCTTTGTGTACAGTTACTTTTCTCAAAACCGGATTGAATTTTTTCAATTCTAAACGCTCAGTAGTGTTTTTACGGTTCTTAGTAGAGATGTATCTAGACATACCAGGCATACCACTTGTTTTATGCTCTGTGCACTCTAAAATAACTTGAACTCTGTTACCTTTTTTTGCCATTTCTTTATCTTTTTATACCGAGAATCGGTAAAGTTATTACAAATATCCTTTTTTCATGAAACGATTAATCGCTTCAGAAACACCAATTTTATTGATGGTTTTAATAGCCGAAGTAGATACTTTTAGCGTTATCCAACGATCTTCTTCAGGGATATAAAACTTCTGAAGTTGTAGGTTAGGATAAAACTTGCGCTTAGTTTTAACGTTCGAGTGAGAAACGTTATGTCCTTTCATCGCGGTTTTTCCTGTTAAATCACAAACTCTTGACATGACTTTATTTTGTTATTTGTTATTCGTCGCTTAATTCTTTTTAAGAGCCTGCAAATATCTGAATAATTTTTCTAACCATCAAGTGTGTTGCGAAAATATTTTGAGATATTTTATTTGGGTGTAAAATGAGTTAAACAGCTAGCTATTAACGCAGAAAGCATAAATGTTATTTATCTATTTTAAAGAGACGCTAAATTAATTGTTTTAGTATGTAAAATACCAATTTCTAAGTATTGCAACTGGTTGTTAAACAGTGTATTTTTATTTTTTTAATGTGCATCGCTGTAAAGCGATCAAGGATATATAACTAAGTTGCTAGCTCCAATTTTAGCCTCTGCCTAAAAGCAGAGGCTTTTTAAATTTAACGATTTCTCATTTTCTAAAATTGGAATAAAAGACATTATTTTTTGATAGGATGTTTGTAAAATTGAGACGATTTTGATGTTTTTATAGTATTTAATTACTTAATTTAGCAATCGAACAAATCCAAAACCTATTATAGATATACTATGCAAATCAAATCTTTTGAGCAGTATGAAGAAAGCTACAAAAAAAGTATTGAAAACCCAGAGCAGTTTTGGGGCGAAGTAGCCCAAAACTTTCAATGGAGAAAACCTTGGTACAAAGTTCTCTCGTGGAATTTTGAGCAACCAGAGATTAAGTGGTTTGAAGGAGCTAAGCTTAATATCACAGAAAACTGTTTAGACAGACATTTAGAACACAATGCAGATAAGCCTGCGATTATCTTTGAACCAAATAATCCAGAACAAGATAGCATAACCTTAACTTATAAAATGTTGCACGAAGCGGTTTGTCGCTTTGCGAATGTTTTAAAAAGAAATGGTGCACAAAAAGGAGATCGCATCTGTATTTACATGCCAATGGTGCCAGAATTGGCAATTGCAGTTTTGGCATGTGCCCGTATTGGTGCCGTACATTCGGTTATTTTTGGTGGTTTTTCTGCTAAATCTATTGCTGATAGAATTAATGACTCGCAATGTAAATTGGTAGTTACTGCCGATGGTGTATATCGTGGAGCGAAACCTATTCCGTTGAAAGAAGTAATTGATGATGCTCTAATTGGCTGCCCTACAGTTGAAAAAGTGATTGTACTTACTCATGCAAGAACGCCAGTAAGTATGCTTAAGGGTAGAGATGTTTGGTGGGAAGATGAAGTAAAACACGTAAATGCTGTCTGCGAAGCCGAAGAGATGGATGCCGAAGATTTACTTTTCATCCTTTATACCTCAGGTTCTACGGGCAAACCTAAAGGTGTAGTACACAGTTGTGGTGGTTACATGGTTTACGCAGGCTATACATTTAGTAATGTATTTAACTATCAGCCAGATGAAGTATATTTCTGTACAGCAGATATTGGTTGGATTACCGGACATTCATACATCGTTTATGGACCACTTTCTCAAGGAGCGACAACGTTAATTTTTGAAGGTGTACCTACTTATCCAACACCGTCTCGTTTTTGGGATATCGTTGAAAAACATAAAGTAAATATATTATATACCGCACCTACGGCCATTAGATCATTAATGGGCTATGGTGATGAGCCTTTGAAAGGAAAAGATTTAAGTTCTTTAAGAGTTTTAGGCTCGGTTGGAGAGCCAATTAATGAAGAAGCGTGGCATTGGTTTGATGAAAAGATTGGACATGGAAATGCACCAATTGTAGATACCTGGTGGCAAACGGAAACAGGCGGCATCATGATTTCACCAATTGCGAATGTAACCAAAACTAAGCCTAGTTTCGCTACTTTACCTTTGCCTGGTATACAGCCAGTATTGGTAGATGAGAACGGTCTGGAGATCGAAGGAAATGGTGTAAGCGGTAACTTGTGTATCAAGTTTCCTTGGCCAGGCATGTTGCGTACTACTTATGGAGATCACGAACGTTGTAAACAAACTTATTTTTCTACCTACCCAGGGATGTATTTTACTGGCGATGGCTGTTTAAGAGATGAGGATGGTTATTACAGAATTACTGGTAGAGTAGATGACGTACTGAACGTTTCTGGACATAGAATTGGCACGGCTGAAGTAGAAAATGCGATTAATATGCATGCCGGCGTGGTAGAAAGTGCTGTAGTAGGTTATCCTCACGATGTAAAAGGACAGGGTATATATGCATTTATCATTTGCCCTAATCATCATCAAGATGCAGAGTTGACCAAAAAAGATATTTTACAAACCGTAACTAGAGTAATTGGTGCTATTGCAAAACCTGATAAAATGTTATTTGTAACTGGTTTGCCAAAAACAAGGTCTGGTAAGATCATGCGTAGGATTTTAAGAAAGATAGCCGAAGGGGAAACTTCAAACTTAGGCGATACATCAACTTTGTTAGACCCAGGGGTAGTAGAAGAAATTATTGCAGCTACTAAAGGTTAAGCAGTTTTAAATTATAACTAAGGGGCAGGTTTTAGTTAACTTGCCCTTTTTGTTTTACTTCAAATTTTTGCTCTGTATAAATCACATCGTTTTTTGTAATACCTTGCATAATTACCTTAAACATACCCGTGATATCACTCGTATAGAAAGTTAATGTCGTTTCCTTTTTAGGTTGAAGAATTGTACCGTAATTCCAATAGATAGTTGAGAAAAAAGCAGGCTCTAGCGGATCCTTATAGTCGTGTAAATAAAATTCTTTATGGTAGCGAATGCCTGAAAACGCTACGAATGACTTATCTTCCTCTGTATAAGTTTTGCATTCTTGGTAAGGACCGTTGCTTCCTTTATAGGTAACCCCAGCTATAGGTTGTGAATTTCCTGGATCGTTAGCGTGGTTTGTACAATTTAAAATATCATACATACATACGTAGTCGCCGCAAGAATTGGCTCCAAAGCCGCCTTTTGCGTAGTGGAAGCGTGGTCTATCAACAGTTTTTTTAATGGTTACTTCTTTTAGTTGAATAGCCTTTTCATTATTTTTTAGCACTAAATCCGAATTGTTGGTAAGGTTTAAAGGTACTGTTGGAATAAGAGAAGCTTCTGTTTTACTAAGGTCTTTGCTGGCTTTTTCAAATGCATCATTGATTTCAATATTGTAACTTGCTTTGTTAGTTGCATTCACAAACAAGTGCATTTTCTTGCCATATTCGGTAATTAAATCAGGAGTGCTAAAATCAAATTTTCCCTCCATGGAGGTTTCGATTACTCTGATATTGCTGTCTCCAAATGTGGCGAGATTTACAGCAGCGGTGAGCGGCTTTTTATTCTTCTTTACAATGCCTGTAATTTGTAAACTGTCGATTTTCTTTAAAGTATCTGATGGTTTAATGTCCTGCGTTTGTTGCCATGTGTATCTTCGCCAGCCTTTTACGCTTAAGATTTGCTCCAAATAATCTCGGTCTTTGTAAATGGAGGTTTTACCATTAGACGGCATATTTTCTAGTTGGTTTCTGATGTAGGTATAACTCTTAATATCATTGCTGTCTCTTAGCGTCAGCCTGTTTTCTTGAACAACTGCAATAGAAACGATTGCAGTTTCGGGAAGGTCTTTACTGTTTAATGTTAGCGATACTTGTTCCCTTTGGTGGTACGTATTTTTATCAGTGTTTGCGTATATAAGATCCTTGTTATTGTAATGTGCAAAGAATAATCGTTCTGCCAAAGGTCTATCTAAGCTATCGGTAATTGTGATGGTATTAAGCCCTTTGGGTATCTCTGCTAAAGATATTTTAAGTTTTCTGATTTTCATCTCCATATCAAATGGGATGTCTAAAAAGCACTGCTTGAAATTGTGAATACGAATGAAAAATTTTTGACTTTTATGATTTCTCAAGATTAAACTTAAAGTATCTTCTACAACGGCATTTTCAATGTTAATGACCAAGCCACTACTAAGTACTTTAGGTAGTTTATAAACCGTATCCGCTAAGCTGTTGTTTGCTAATTTAACTGTGTAAACAGCATTTTCATCTGCAAGTAACTTAAACTTTCCGATGCCATAACTGTTAGTTTCTATCGTGTCAATTGGAGAATTATTCTTCAATAAGAATGCTTTTAACGCAATTGGTCTTTTTTGTAAATCGGTAACCTCCCATGCTACCGTAGAAATAATGTTCGTTACTAAGTTACCACCTTCTGGAAAGAACTTTACGTTTGCTGTGATTTTTCCAGTAGGTAAAGGCATACTCAAAAAACTACTGTCTTTTTGATATTTGAGCTTCACACTAATATTGGGATCTACCAAGTTTTGTTGCTTAGGTATATTTAAAAGCAGTTGCCCAGCTGCATCTGTTTTTGCTGTTTTCTGTACTGTACCGTATTTATAGTTGACTGATACAGGCTTAGACAGAAATTTGTAATCATTGGTAGTTACCGAAATCAAAACCTGATTTTCTTTGTTGGAAATACTTGGATTTTCAACCAGCTTGATGTTCGCTCTGAAAGGCAATTCGATATTGGTTTTAATAGTAATTGGTTGTTTAAAGATAAGCTCCGGTTTGCCATTAACCAGTTTGTCTGTATAAGCTAAAAGTTGATAATTTCCAGTTACTACAGAATCTGGAATAAGCATGTTTCCAAAAGCCAAACCATTTTGAATTAGAAATTTATCAGATTTGATTAAAGCAGAGTCTACATCTCTAACTAATGCTACAGCTAAAATTTTATGAGCGTTTAAATGAAATTTTTCAGTCTTTAAAATATATGCGGTGAAATAAACGGTTTCGTTATTGGAGTAGATGTTTTTGTCGAAATGGACAAATAGATTCGTAGTTGGATTTGCCAAATGATTGAAGGCGATTTTTTGAGCAATATTACTTTGGCCAGATCCTTTAACGGAGATTAAGCATATGATAAGAGTGAAGAATAACCAGCGCATCCTTAAAAATAGAATTTTACAAGATAAATGCAATGCTTGTCTCGTAAATGTTTCATTTTAGGTTAATGCTCTTTTTTCAAACATTGTTAATGGCAACTTGTTCTTCTATCAAACAGAAACTAATTTAAAAAATACATTATGGATAAGTTAGAATTAAAAGGAAAATGGAACGAGTTGAAGGGTAAAGTTAAACAAGCCTATGCAGATTTAACTGATGATGATTTGAAACATGAGGAGGGAAAAGATGAAGAATTGTTGGGGAAATTGCAACAAAAAACCGGAAAAGGTAGAGAAGAGTTGGTGAAGTGGATTAACTCATTATAAGAAAAAATCACTTAAGTTATAATTGGTCGGAAGGTTATTCTTCCGACTTTTTTTATTTGGAAGCTTTTAGCATAAAAAAGGCCAGTGAAAAAATCACTGACCTCATTGTTATTGTGTGTAGGAGTATTAATGTACATCCACAGGGATGTTGGTATTCTTTTTGAATTTCTGTAAGTATAAAAGTGGTATTGAACAAAGCATTACGCCGCCTGCAACCCAATAAGCATCGCTATAAGTAAGTAATAAGCTTTGCTTGATTACTGCACCTTCGATAGCTTTCATCGCCATTAATTTAGCATCTAAAAAGGTAGAACCTTTAGCGATGAAATTTTGCATTAATCCGTTTAAACGTTCGGTAAATGCTGGGTTATATTCGTTGATGTTGACGAGTAAATTACTTCGGTGGAAACCTTGACGAACATGTATCAATGTAGTTAATGCTGCAATACCAAAAGAACCACCTAATTGGCGCATCATGTTATTTAAACCAGAACCTTGACCAATTTCTGCACCTTTTAAATCTTGCATGGCAAGTGTTGTTAACGGTACAAACAATAGTGCCATACCAAACCCACGGATTACCAAAGGCCAGAAAAACTGCTCAGTACCTGATGATAATGTAGACTTGCTTAACATGTGGCAAAAGATGAAAAACAGCAGCATTCCGCCGGTAGCCATAAACTGTGCTGGTACGCCTTTCTTTAACATAATACCAATGAAAGGCATCATGGCAATGGTACAAAGTCCGCCAGCAATAAAAACTTCGCCAGTTTGTAGTGGTGAGAAACCCAACAATGTTTGACAAAAAATTGGGAATACGAACACCGAACCGTACAAGCCAAAACCTAAAACAAAGGAAGTAATCATCCCGATGGAAAAACTTCTGTGCCTCATGATTTTGAAATTCACGATAGGGTATTCTGTAGATAATTGTCGCCAGATGAATAGCAATAAGCCAAAAACAGAGGTTACTGCCAACACGGTAATGTATGGCGTTGAAAACCAATCTTCGCTTTCCCCTTTTTCTAACAAAGTTTGTAAACTACCCACAGCAGTTGCTAGTAAGGCAATCCCGATCCAGTCTACAGGCATACCCTTGCCGTCTTTTGGCGTTTCCCTCACGAAAGTATAGGTGAGGTAGGCGGCGAGAATTCCTACGGGAATGTTTACGTAAAAAATCCAAGGCCAATTAGTGATTTCCAAAATATAACCACCAATAGTAGGGCCAACGGTTGGTCCAACTACAGCACCTAATCCAAACAGAGCAGTAGCAATACCTACATCTTCACGAGGCCAAGTTTCAATCAAGATGGCTTGTGCAGTTGCAATTAATCCGCCACCGGCTAAACCTTGTAAAATACGGAAACCAACAAGCTCCCAAAGTGATGTGGCATTACCGCATAAAAATGAGGCAATGGTAAAGAGTACGATAGAAAATAAGAAGTAATTTTTACGTCCAAATCTACTGCCTAACCAGCCCGACATGGGTAAAATAATCACGTTGGCTACAGCGTAGCCTGTAGATAACCAGGCCACATCTTCTAGCGTAGCACCCAAGTTACCTTGTATCTGTGGTAATGCAACGTTTACAATGGTAGTATCAATGAGCTCCAATAAAGCTGCCGTGATTACTGTAATCGTGATTATCCATTTTTTTAAACCTACTTCGGCCATTATTTTAAATTTTGGTTATGAGTTACAGGTTGTGGGTTACGAGATATAGCAAGTGATTAATTTGACTATTTGCAAAGTAAACTCACAACTCGTAACAGGCAACTCGAACCTTATATAGCGACAGATACTTTCACGCTCATTCCTGGACGTAATTTTTCTAATACAGCTTTATCTTTGTTAACGATTTTGATTTTTACTGGTACACGTTGTATCACTTTTACGAAGTTACCAGTAGCGTTATCTGGAGGTAGTAACGAGCCTTTTGCGCCAGTTATTGGAGAGAAGTTATACACTTCACCTTCAATATCTTGGTCTGGATAAGCATCGACATCTATCTTCACTTTTTGCCCAGAGTGGATTTTTTCTAATTGTGTTTCTTTAAAATTCGCAGTTACGTAGATACTGTTATCGTTTACAATTGAAAACAAAGATTGTCCAGCTTGTACCAACTGACCTTTTTGCACACTTTTCTTACCAACAGTACCAGTAGTTGGTGCTTTTATTTGTGTATAAGAAAGCTGTAGTTTGGCAAAATCAACATCAGCTTGACGTTGCGTAACACCAGAATTGCTTACGCTTAATTGCGATTGTGTGGTGCCCACTTGTTTTACAGCAGCATGATATTGGTCTACGGCTGCATCGTAACTAGCTTGGGCAGTTTCCTTTTGTGCTTTCGCTTGGTCAAATGCTTGTCTGGTGATTGAACCATCTTTCACCAAGTTCTCATATCTATCGAAGTCTTTTTTCGCTAAATCCAATTTTACTCTAGCAGCTTCAATGTTTGCTTTTGCAGTGGCTGTGTTAGCAGAAGTAGCAACAATTTGTGCTTGAGAAACGCCAACTCCTGCGTTAGCACCAACCTGTCCTGCTTGTGCTTGCTCTAACTTGATTTTGTAGTCGCTGTCATCCAATGTTACCAAAACTTGGTCTTGGTTTACTTTAGAATTTTCTTCAAAGTTGATGTCTTTCACGTAACCGCTTACTCTGGCAATTACCGGACTGATATCTCCGTCGATTTGAGCATCATCGGTATCTACGTGCTTGCTGTAATAATTATATTCGGTGATGCCAAAAAAGGCGCCTATCAAAATAAGTACACCTAATATGATAGGAATTACTTTATTTTTCTTTTTTGCTGGCTGTGTCATTTTATGCTTAGTTATATTTTGATATTTTTCCTGTTGATTTTAATAAAGTGTAGTAAGCTAGTTTGGCTTCGGCTTTTGCCAATTCCAAATTAATTTTAGCTTGATACAATAGCGTTTCTGCGTCTATCCTGTCGGTTGCAGAGGCAATGTTGTTTTGATATTTAGATTCTAATAACCTATCGTTTTCTGTAGCCTGCGCAATTGAAGTTTCTAGTACATTAATTTTTTGTACCGCCAGCTGATAGTTTTGATAGTTTCTATTCAACTCTGTTTTTACGTTATCAGTGAAGATGTCTTTCTGCGTATCTATTTCTAGCTGCTGTACTTTAGCTTCGGCTACTTTGTTTTTGTTAGTCCATAGCGAACCGATGTTCCAAGAAACCGTAGCGCCTAAAGTTATTGGCATTACAAATTGTTGGTTGCTAGGAATAAAATTGCCACTCGGATTAATGTAGTACAAGTTCGCACCTAAACCCACAGTTGGTAATGTGTTAGCTTTAATAGTTTTAATGTTGTAATCAGCTGCTTTATGTTGTAAGCCAAACTGTTGTAATTCTTGTCTAGTGGTTAAAGCAGTGCTTAAATAATCAGAGAAGGTAGTTAATTGTGGCAATGCAGCATCGGCATCTTTAATTTCGATGTCCGTGTTTTCGGCCAAACCTAAAAGTACATCAAGGTTATAATTGATGACTTTCCTGTTGCTCTCAATCTCCAAATCAGTTAAAGAAACATTCGCTTGTTGCAATTGAAACCTCAACACATCATTTTTGGTTACTAAACCTTGCTCGTAAAAACGTTGTGCTTGTTTTAATTGCTTGGCAATAGCGGCTAAGTTTTGCGCCACCACTTTTTTGCTTTGCAACAGTTTGTATAGGGAGAAATATCCGTTTACCACTGCGTAACTCACTTCTTCCTTGTTCTTGTCGGCATCTAATACGGCAATCTCCTTTAAAAGTTTGGTAGATTCCTGTGCGTATTTCAGTTTTCCACCGCCGTAAACTAATTCTTGTACTGCAGCAGTTCCAACAAAGGCATCTGCTCTTTTAGGTAAATGTATTGGATTTCCTTCGCCAATTTTCAAGGTGTTTGTAGGGATTTCGGCGTGGTTATACATGAAGCTCGCAGTAGCGCTAGGTAAGGCATTATCCTTAACCACAGCTAATTTTGCAACGGCTTCATCTATTTTTTGTTGAGATAGTTTTAGGTTTTTGCTATTGGCAATACCTAAATCTACCGCTTCTTGAAGGCTTAATTGCTTTACATTTTGCGCCTGTAATATTGTAGGGATGACTAGGCTAACGAAAAGCAATTTCATTTTTATTGGTATCATTGTTTGGGTGTTAAATGCGTAAGTATCATGTCTTGCAGGTGGGCAATCAAACGTTTTTTGATTACTTCTCTATCTTTTTCATTATTGAGGTCGTAATTGCTATCCGGAGCGATTTTGTTGGGAGAGGTGGTAACCATAGAAATAGTTCCCATTACACTTACAATGGTCATTCTAATATCCACATCTCTAAAGTCTCCGCTCGAAATCCCATCTTTGATGATGTCTTCAATGACGATTAAATTCTGTCCCATAGCTCCTTTAATCTGATCGAAAACTTCTGGACGAAGAGAAAGTGATAGCTCTCTGTGCATCATTTTATGGAAGTTGGCATTCCTTAAAATACGGGTAGCATATTTGTCAATTACCTTCATCAGTTTTTCCTTAGCAGGGATATTTTCATCCTTAATCTGGTTCAATTGTGATTTGAAACTCAAAACCCTTTCTTCCATAATTTCTTTGAAAACGCCCATCTTGCTTCCAAAATAGTAGTTAATCATAGCCATATTAGCACCAGATTCGGCGGCAATTTGGCGGGTAGAAGTTCCTTCGAAGCCATATTTGCAGAAAAGCTTTTCAGCTGCTACGAGAATGTCGGTCTTTTTATCGGTTTTTTCCATCGTTATTTTTTTGACGGGGCAAATTTAATCAATCGATTGATTAAATTGCAATAGCGATTATATGAGTTGACAAATGGATGATAAATGGATTGTAGAAAGAAAGGAGGTTGTTAGCGATGAAATTTATCTTTTTCCCAGTTTAAAGGGTTGTTTTCAATGTAATTAGAAATGTTATGATATGCATTTTCATCACGAATGATGTGTTCATAATAATTGCGTTGCCAAATATTTTTGATGTTGTAATTTGCGATGAACCATTTGGTAACCCCAATTTTAAAACCCCGCACCATTGAACCGATGGTATTGGATGTGCCTCGTAGGGGCAAATCATTATTTGCCCGCGTATGATGGGGCGAGACATCATTTGCCGATGTATGATTGGGCAAATGATGATTTGCCCTTACGGTAGGTGCAGAGATTTCAACAATACCGTGTATATGATTGGGCATTACAACAAATTCATGCAAAACGACATTAGTAAAGTGTTGTGGTATCGCCAACCAGCAAATCTGTGCCTGTCTTCCCGCATCGTTTAACAACATCTGTCCGTTAACGATTTTTCCGAAACGATGAGCTCTATCCTGACAATTGATTGTGATGAAATATAAACCTTCCTGCGAATAGTCGTATCCTCGCAACCTAATAGATTGCCTGTTGAATGGTTGATGCATTTGTTTTTCAGTTAGTTGATGATTAAAAATACCAAAAACCTCTAAAAACAAAAAACGCCACTGGAAAGCAGTGGCGTTTTAAATGTCATCGTTAATCTATTTAGATAATTCAGACAAATATTCTTGTGTTTGTTTTTCTACCGCCAGCGTAGATACTTTAATACTAGAACCAACTCTGGTAGTTTGTGGACTAACCGCTAATTTACCTATTGTTGCCAACGCATCTACGTACCATTTTCCCCAAACTTCGATAATATGTTTTTCATCTTTTGCAGATTTACCCTCAGCAATAGCTTTTTTACTCAATTCAAACTCAGTTTTTAAACGTACTAAAGCATCTTCTTTTACTTGGCTTACGGTAGCTGATGCTGTATTTTCATCGGCTGTAATTAAAGTATAAGCTGAGGTTAGTGCGCTTATGCCTACGTTTTTCATCGTTTTGGCAGAAACCTTATCAATTCTATCGTTATCCGTATGGTAAAAAACATCAGTAAAGTGCCACATCAACAAACCTGGAATTTTATTCTGCAAAAATGGGGTATGGTCGCTACCACCTTCAAAAGGATTAAACTTCACGGTCCAGTTGGCAAACTTGCCTTGTTCTTTACAGATATCGAATACGAAATCGTTGAAATAGTGTGGGAACAAATCTTTCTCCTTCACATCGCCAGCACCCCATTCCGAGTGTTTGTCTTCACCTCTGGTCCAAATAGCTGAAGGGTCTGGCATCTTCTCTAGCAAGAAAGTACCGCCAGTCTTCTCGGTATCTTCACCAACCATATCCAAACTCATTCCCCATAAAATACCTTTGGCTCTGGTATTATCTTCAACAATATAACGTTTGGTCGAAGTAATCTCATCGCCCCATAAAAAGGTTAAACTGCGTTGAGGTTTCAGTTTACCACCTTTTACCAACTGCGCCGTTAAACGGGCCATTTCTGCCAAAGTACCAACACCCGAAGCATTATCGTTAGCACCAGGTTCTTGTACGTGGGCACTATAAACGAAACGTTCTTGCGGTTTTACACTGCCACGAACGTTAGCTACAATCGTCAATTCTTCGGCAGGGTAGGTTTTGGTTGTGATGTTTACTTTCAGCTCTACTTTACCTTTTAAGCAAGCTTCTTTCAGTTTTTCTTTAGATGCATACGATAAAAACAAAGCCCAAATACCTGCGTTAGCTTGCATCGGACTAAACTGTATAGAAGTAGTATGTTTGGTAGGCTGGTTGTATTCTGGAAGTGCAAAACCTAAGGCTCCAACTGCTCCAGCTTTGGCTGCCAAGCTTACTAAACGTTGTGTTGGCATATCGCCAAAAACGATTTTACCCTTCAAATCTTTTCCTGCTAAATCCTCTTTGCTAGCTTTGTTTACGAAAATCACTTCAGCGGTAACGCCTTCTGCAGGTGTAGAAACACAGTTAATTGGAATCATGTTGCGGTTGGTCTTGAACGATTGTAAAAACGAACTTTCCCCTACAATGCTGATATTCGCATCAACAGGTTCCCAAGCATCACGTTTCATGGGTCTCTTTTCGATGCGATAGGTTAATGGGGCTTCAAATTCATCCTTCTTTTGTAGTACATAACCCGCTTTTTTCAAGATTTCCTCCACACGGTAAATGCTGGCATCGAAACCTTTGTTGCCTGGTAAACGGAAAAACTGCTCTACAAAAGCAGTAGTTGCGTAAGCGTTTTTCTCATTAAAACCAGTTCTGGTTAACTTAAAATATTGTTCTTTTTGACTTTGGGCAGTTGCATTGAAAGTCAGTGCAGTCAAGGCAATAAAAAGTAGTTTTTGCATGTTTAATGTTGTAGAAGGCAAAAGTAGCATAATCGGGCTTAAAAATAATCAAACTCCAATAATCAATCATCAAAACGTTTATCGATGTTGGTTAAAAAGATTTGAAAAGCAGGACAATTGCTACTATTTAAGTTTGGTCCCGCTATCCGCTTTACTTCGGGCAAACACATAGGTTTGCCGCTACGTGTTCGCTACTATCGGGTTTAATTGGCAATGTTATCCTTAATGTGATTGGAAAAGAACCTCACCTTAATCCTCTCCTTGAAAAGTAGAGGAGACTGGAAGTGCTAAGTTGCTCTTTGGAGGTTTTGATTGAGAGCGCAGTTCCGTTCATTTTATTTTTCTCTCCCTATCAGGGAGAGATGTCCAATGGACAGAGAGGGTAAATTGGCAAGTGTTTTGCACAGGTTTATGTTTTGTAAACCCGATTGGAGCGGATTCCGATTTTTCGTCGGAACAGCGTAAAGCGGGATTGTCGTAGCCATGAAACACTAAAAGAAGGTTTTCAAAGAAAATATCTAATAATCAAACTCCAAATTCCAAAAAACTAAATAACCAACAAACCAAACAACCAGCTAAAATCATATTTTTGTTTCACAAATTACACACCATGAAGAAAGTCTTAATTACCATCGCCATTGTTTTCGTTGTTTTATTGATTTCTGCGGCGGCTGTACCTTATCTTTTTAAAGACCAGATTGTTGCTAAAGTAAAATCGGTGATTAACGAGAAAGTAAATGCCAAAGTAGATTTTAAAGAATTTGATTTGACCTTAATCCGTTCGTTCCCAAAAATGGGCATTCGTTTGAACGACCTATCGGTGATTGGTGTAGATAGTTTTGCTCAAGATACCCTAGCCAACATTAAACAATTACAGCTCGATTTGAATTTGATGAGCGTAATTAAAGGCGAAACGTATGAAATTAATGCAGTAAGTCTGCAAGAGCCAACCATTTTGGCTAAGGTGCTTAAAAGTGGTAAAGCCAATTGGGATATTATGAAACCTGATAGTGCTGCAAAACCTAGTGATACAGCGAGTACGGCTTTTAAAGCTGCTTTAGAAAAATATTCCATTGAGAAAGGGAAAATTACTTATGACGACGCTTCGTTGAATTTCTTTTTACAGGCAGAAAACTTAAATCATAGTGGTACCGGAAATTTTACTCAAGATATTTTTACACTAACCACATTATCTGATATCGAAAAACTGACGGTAAAATACGGTGGTATTCCATATTTAAATGGTGTGGTTTTGGATGCTAGCTTGCCATTGGAAATGGATATGAAGCAAATGAAGTTCACCTTTGGCGAGAATAAAATCAAGCTGAATGAATTGGTGCTTTCGGCGGTGGGATATTTGGCCATGCCTAACCAAACCGATATGGTAATGGATTTGAAATTTGATGCACAACAATCGGATTTGAAGAACTTCTTGTCGTTAATTCCTGCTATTTACGCTGCCAATTTTAAGGATATGGAGGCGACTGGTAAATTTGGTGTAGATGGTGTGGTGAAAGGAACTTACAACGAAAAAACAATCCCAACCTTTAATTTGAACTTGGGCATTGTAGATGGAAAAATCAAATATCCTTCGTTACCATCTGCCATTAATAACATTCAAGTAAAGGCAAATATTGCTAACCCAGATGGTGTTTTAGACCATACGGTGGTGAATATTCCTGCTTTCCATTTAGAGTTTGGCAAAGCGCCGTTAGATGGACGTTTGCTGGTTAAAAACCCAGTGAGTGACCCTTTTGTAGACATGGCTTTGAAAGGAAATTTAGATTTAAAGCAACTGACTACCATTTTTCCTTTGAAAGATATGACTATTTCTGGTGTGCTTTTAGCGGATGTTCAGGCTGCGGGTAGAAAATCATCTATAGATAAAGGACAGTATCAAGACTTTAAAGCATCTGGGCAAATGCAAGCCACCAACTTTGTTTATGCTGGTAAAAACGTACCGATGCCAGTAAGTATTCCTTCCGCTAAAATGACTTTCAGTCCGAAGAATATTACCTTGAGTAACTTAGTAGCCAAACTCGGTAAAAGTGATTTTGCTGCCAATGGTTCAATAAATAACTACTTGAATTATGTTTTCAAGAAAAACCAGTTATTAGAAGGAACATTTAATCTTGCCTCAAATTACATTGATGTAAATGAGTTGATGGGGCCAAAAGCTGCTGAAGAAACGAAAAAAGACGAAGTGCCATTAACGGTTTTTGAAGTGCCAGCAAATATCAATTTCAATATGGCTTTAAAGGCTAACCAATTAAAGTATGATAAATACGACATCAAAAATGCAAAAGGTGCTTTGCAGGTAAAAGATAGAACGGTTTACTTTAAAAATTTAGGTTTGGATATGGTTGGTGGAACTATCAAAATGAATGGGTCGTACGCCACCATCAATCCTAAAAAACCGAAAGTGGACGTAGATTTTGGAATGGAGAAAATCGATATTCAACAAGCGTTTAATGCCTTTAATACCGTGAAACTATTAGCACCAATTGCACAATATGCAAAAGGAAGTTTCTCAACCAACTTGAAATTTAATTCTGATTTGGATGAGAAAATGACGCCGATTTATTCGTCGATTAATGCGGAAGGTTTGGCAAATATTATCCAAGCGGTGGTAGATGGTTTTGAGCCTGTAACCAAATTGGCGAATACTTTAGGAGCGACAGAGTTGAAGAAATTGGAAGTAAATGATTTGAAGACGAAGTTTAAAATTGACAATGGTCGCTTGATTGTTGCCCCTTTTGATATTAAGGTAAAAGGTGTAAGCATGAACGTACAAGGTTCTAATGGCATTGACCAATCGATGGATTACGCTTTGATTTTAAACGTGCCAAGGGCGATGTTGGGCACTAAAGCTAACGAAGCTGCAAATTCTGCAATGGCGGCTTTAAATAGCAAGTTAGGAACAAATGTGTCTATGGGCGAAACGATTAAAATTAACGCAGATTTGTTGGGTACTTTCTTGAAACCAAACATCAAACTTAAATATGGTGCAGGAGAAGGAAGTGCAGGTAGCGCTGCAAAAGCAGTGGTTAATCAGGTAGTAGCGGAGAAAAAAGCAGAGTTGGAAGCCAAAGCTAAAGAGCAAGTTGATACTTTGAAGAAAAAGGCGGTTGATAAAGCAACCACTGAGATTGGAAATAAGTTGAAAGGCTTGTTTAATAAGAAGAAAAAGGATACCTAGAATTTCTAGGATAGGTGATAAGACTTTAAACTTCGTAAGTTTTTAAACGGTGAAACCCTAAACTTTATCAAATTAAAGTAGGGATGAAGCAAAGTTGAACTTACGAAGTTTTTTTATGCTCCCTTAATTCCAAGTACAGAGAGAATCTGCTTTTATTAGTATAAATTTCTTTTGATGGACAAATCAAGCGTAATTTTTGATTTCGCTAATTAACTCTTTGAAATTTTTATTTATAATTTCCATATGTGCGGGCTTACGGAATTTATTAAAGTAACTTGAATTTTTGTTCAGGCTAATCGTTGTTACCTCTATTTTTGGACTTAAAAAGTTGATTTCTCTATTGGCAAACTTATAAAATGTTGCATCGTATATTTCAAACTGCTCACAAGGAAATTTGTCATACAAGCTATATTTAAAATCCCAATAATAGAGAATTTTATCCTTTTCAAATTCGATTATAAATAGATTGGATTCGTTTTCATGATCAGATACTTCTGCTATATTTAGTGAATTTATATTACTTACTGTTACTACTCCTTTTTCAATATATGCGGCTAAATCATTTACTGTTTTCTTTTCTACCAGTTTTTCTTTAAACGTTGGCGCTATTGAAAAAATAAACGCTATAAATGCAAAGACGGCAATTGTACCAGTTAAAAAAAGAAAAAAACCGTCTTTAAGCATCCATGCGATACATGCAAATGTAATCCCGATGGAAAGAGAAATTAGAAAAAAGCGAAGATGGTTTTTCGATTGCAGTTCCTGAATTCTATTCCTTAAAACTAATTTTAAAAGCCTAAGTTCTTTGGCTGATAATTTTCTATCTGTTGTTTTTAGCTTCATTTTTGAGAATAATATTTTTTGCTTCCTCTGTAATCTTCTTTACAAACTCAGTTTTGGCAATGCGATTCGAAATATTTGGTTATTGTAAGTTCCCTTTGGCTCGTTCTTCTCGTAACAATGCCGCCAAATCTATTTTTGGTTGCTCAAGCAAAATTAATCTAGTACTACTTTCTCTAGCAAACGGATTTTCTAATTTACCCACTGTAGTAATTTTATTAAATAGGCTTAAATCGCGGGTTGAACTTAGGTTTTTTGCTGTCTTAATTCTAATCACCGTATTGATTTGCCTATCCAGATTTACCCATTTATCGTAGTCTGTATTAAAAGCATCTGCTTGTAGTCCATCAACTTTTGTGTAATAATTAATAGCACCAGCTTGTCCGTAGTTATCGCACAAGATTAAGATGCTTTCTTTATTTGGCAGAGCTAGGTAAATAGAATCCACTTTGTGGGCTAATTCTTTCCATCCTAACATATCTGCAAAATCCTGAGAAATTGGATATTTCTTTCCGTCTTCCCAAGTGTGCTCACTAAATGGAAGTTTTTGTTCTGCATCTTTTACATATTTTTCTGGTGTATAAATGGGCAAAGCGATTTCCAACATCAGATAGAAGAAAAATAATATGATGGCAACTAAAGCATATCTGAGATAAAACTTCCATCCATTACTTAAAAGTTGAGAGATGTAGGTTGAGCCAAAAGCAAAAAAGATAGGGTAAAGTCCGATGGCATAGTATGCTTTTGCTTTTAGGAAAACGAAAATACCGATGGTAAACACAAAAGCCCAGAACAGAAAGCGGTAAGGCTTAAATGGAGCGTAAGTAAAAAAGGAAACAAATCCTGCAAATAGTATAACGATGGAACCAATGAAAAAGAACAACTGTTCTTTAAAAAAGCTAATTCTACTTACATGTACTAGTTGTGTTTCGGCCAATTCTTTCATGTGGGCAAAAACAGGAAATCCATTTTGATATTGCCATACTAGGTTAGGACTGATTAGTAATAAAGCAAGCAAACCTGCAAAGTAAAAATGCTTGTTCAAATATAATCTCCTATGAACACTTAGAGCTAATGCAGGTAAGATGCCAACTATACAAAATGCAATATTGTACTTGTTCAGAAAGCCGATTGCAAAACCTACAGCCAATCCATACAGCCATTTTTTATCATCTGTTTGGATAAACCTGATAATGGCATAGTATAAAAATGTCCAGCAAAGGATATCTAAAGAATTAGGTTGGTAAAGAATATTAATCCTTATCAAAACAGAAAATAGCAGCGCTGTAGCGGCAATTGTACGAGCAAATAAGTTCCCTTTTAAGCTTTCGATGGTTTTCCATACAATGAGGATGGTTAAAGCTCCAAAGAGGGAAGGGAAGAATTTGACCCAAAAGTGGCTGTTGCCCAATTGTAGTATTATCCAAGAAATCCAAGAGGTTACTGGCGGTACTGAATGATAACCCCAAGCGAGATGTTTAGCTTGGTCTAAGTGCAGATATTCATCTCGTTGTAGTTCATATATCGGATTTACTACTAGATACTGAATGATTATTTTGAAAAAAAGGAATGAAAACAGCAGTAATTGATTTAATCGATTCTGAGTTTCCATTCCTTTGATAGCCATAACATTTAATGTTTATAAGGCAAAATAGCTTTTTATTTTTTCATTGGCGCTCTTTTATTCAGTTCTTCTATCGGCATATTCATCATTCTTCCCATTGGTTTTTTACCACGATAGGTAATTACCCTCAACATATTTGCATCTATCGGAACCACCAAAGGCTCGGTGTATTTAGGATAAAAATGGTCTGGAAAAGAATTGTCGAAACTGTAATAGATATCCAAATCTTCAACTTCTTTATCAAGTGTGACCAGCAGTTTTCCATCCGCTGTGCGTTTAACCGCAAAAATTGGATCGTAAACACTTGGTGCGTATTTGGTTTCGGCAATAGCTAAACGCTCGAAATGCTGTTCAGTACGAGCGAAGAAATTTTTCCAGTCTTTCTTTTCTTTCGGGCTCCAAACACTCTCTGCAATGGCAAAGCCACGAGGCCAAGTCATGTATTCTGCCTGACGGATATTATAAACCTGTTCGGTCCATAAGTTAGCCTGGCCACCTTTGATGTATTTTGGATCTACACCTGCAGGAACTGGATCAAATTCGTATGATTTACTTAATCTCAAAGATGCGTAAACTTTAGGTTCAGTAATGGCATCAGCCTGCATATAATCGATATAGGTAAATTGAGTTGGGCTCATTACCACTTCATGTTTGTCTTTTGCTGCTTGCGTGCCATATTTCATATCTCTCCAGCTCATTACGGCAGCTTTTGGAGATACTCCACCTTCTAGGACTTCATCCCACGCCATGAATTTTTTACCATATTTCTCTACGATTTTTTCTACTCTACGCTCGAAATAACCTTGAACTTGTGGGATCGTCTTTAGATTTTCGCGTTTCATCAACTCTGTGATCTGGGGGTTTTTCTCCCAAAAATTATGAGGAGCTTCATCGCCACCCATGTGAATGTATTCGAAAGGGAATATTTGTGCAACCTGAGCAATTACGGTATCTAAAAACTGGTAAACTTTTTCGTTAGCTGGGCATAAGGTATTATCAACCAAAGCTAGCGGCGGTGCTCCTCGGCTCCAATCCATGATACGTTCGCCACTGCGTACCTTATAATTTACGGCATCTGGTGTGCAAGAAAGTTCTGGATAGGAAGCAACAGCTGCTAAACTATGTCCTGGAACATCCACTTCTGGCATAATGTTCACAAAACGTTCCTTAGCATAAGCTACTAATTCTTTAAGATCTTCTTGCGTATAGAAACCACCATAGTTGCGTGGTTCTTCGGGTTTCGTTGGAATAAAAGTGCCGAATGAACCCACACGTTTAACGTTCCATGCACCAACTTCAGTCAATTTAGGATAGCCTTTAATTTCAATTCTCCAACCTTCATCATCCGTTAAGTGCAGGTGAAGGATGTTGTATTTGTAGCGTACCATTGCGTCGATGTACTGTTTTACTTCTTCTTTCGTAAAGAAATGTCTTGCCACATCGAACATTAAACCTCTCCAGCCTAAACGGGGATAATCGGTTATGTTAACGCAGGGAACTTTCCATTTTACGTTTTTAACTTCTTCCTTGCTTTCTATCTCTTTTGGCAATAACTGCATCAGCGTTTGTACACCGTAAAAAATACCAGCTGGTTTGTTGGCGGTAATTACAATTTGCTGCGGCGTTACCTGTAAATGATAACCTTCTGCGCCAATTACAGCATCATTTTTATCTGTTAATACCAATCTGATGTTGGCAGTATTTGATGCCGCCGCTGTTGAGCTTACAAAATATCCAGTCGCTGTGCCTAAACGTTCCTGTAAAAAAGTGATAGCTTGTTTTAACTCGGTAGGTTTAGTAGCTTGTATTAAGATGCTTTCGGGAAGTATAAAGTGACCGTCTTGTTTAGTGATGGTAACAGGTTCAGGAATAATAGCAATTTCACTATGTGCATGGTTGCCAACTTGGTTGAACACAAATCCATCATTAGTAGTTATGGTGCTTTGTGCTAAACTACCAACAGATAACGAGAGTAGGATAGAGGAAAGGAGTAGTTTCATACTATATTTTGGTTGTGTGAAATGGCAATTTACCAAATACCAGCGAGTTAGGCAATCAATTATTAAAAATTATTAAAAACTAATTGGATAAAATTGAAACATTAAGGAGTTAAGAAAAGACTTAATTAATCTTAACTTCTTAATGTTAATATTAGAGAACTACTTCAAGGCGTCTAAAACTTGAAATAGTTTCCTGCTAATTCCCGAGCCACTGTAGTTGTTGATATTGATTACCGCAACATACTTACTTCCGTTTTTGGCCATGTAGTAGCCTGCGTAGGCAGTAACATCATTGATATTTCCACTTTTGATATTCATTCCATTATAATCTGGAAAAGAGTTGAGGTAATCTGCAAACCAACTTTCTTTTTGTGCCTGGAATAAAATAGATGCCATTGCCATGGTTGTTACTCTGTTGGCTGGCGATAAACCACTGCCATCAATCATATTCAGTGCATTTTTATCAATGCCTTTACCCGACCAAAAGTCGATTACCGCTTTTGCTCCGTTCTTGGTACTGCCTTCTTTTCCTTGTTTGTAGGCAATGGTTTTTAACAATTGTTCACCGTAAAGGTTGATGCTTTTTTTCTGGAACCAATACACCATCTGGCTTAAGGTAGGCGAGAAGATGGTGAGTAGAGACTTTTGTTCGCCACTAATTTGTTTGTTTTCTAATGCGAGTAATCGAGCAGAGCTAGCGGTTTTGCTACATTCTATGCTCAATCTTTTTAAGGTGTCTTGTAAACGATAAGCGGCATCAAAAGCAGCATCTGGTAGTGCTAAAGAAATACAAGATTTCTTAATGCCTATACCCCAAGCACCACGTAAATAACCGATGTTGGTGTAAGGAGCTAGAAATCCATAAGCGTTATCTCCAGTGCCGCTTGCACCAGTTTTCAATTCATTTACCAATTGGATGTATGGTGTTTGAGGTACAGTCTTTACAAGTTGAACGTCACTTCCTGTGCTAGAGCCTGCTCTAAGATGTACATCGAATTGGTTTTCTCTCCAGCAGATTGAACCAGCGCCGGCACCATAATAATTGCCAATGTCTTGCCAAATCCAGCCAGTTGGAATAGTAGAAGTGCCGAAAGTGCTGTCGTCGCTAATCACACTTCCCTCAATTTTTTTAATACCAGCAGTTTTGATGGCAGTTACCCATTGGTTAAGGATATTGTTTTCTTTGGTCTGTTCGTAGCGCCACGAACCTAAAGTTGGGTCACCAGAACCAGTGATGATGATATCTCCCTGCAGTGTGCCTTCAGCCGTGATTTTTCCTGTGTAAGAAAGTTTGGTTTCGTAACGAAAATCCTTACCTAAATTATAAAAAGCTGTTGCGGAAGTAATTGTTTTTAATGTTGATGCCGGAGCTAAACCGATATTCTCGTTGTTGGCGAAAATTACTTTCCCAGTATTAGCATCAAGTACGCAAAGCGAAGTAATAGCATATTTTGCCTGTTCATCCTTCACTAATATTTGATATGCTCGTTCTAGTTTTTGAGCAGTGGTTTGTGCGTTTACAATTTGTGGTAGCGCAAATAATATAAAGTAAAGAATTCTTTTCATCAACGTGTAAGAGATTTTTTAAAAGTATCTTAAGATATAACTCATAAAAGCGAATTTTATGATTTTGGAAATTGACTTGCAGTAACTTCAGGAATAATTACGAGCAAATCGAAACCTTTAATAATGCGAAGTAACTTCATATCGGTAATCTTAATTTTTCCACTTTCTATAGCTTTTCTAATTGGAGCCGTGTCGAAACATTGCCAGTCATTGCTAGTCACTAATTTGAAGAATGGTTTCAGTGATTTCAAGGAACCTTCATTTTCGTCAATTTTTGAAGCTGGAAATCCTTGAAATGGAGAAGCGTGGAAACCTGATTTTCCAACAATCATGATATGCAATGAATTAGTGAACTGGCTGTCTGCAACATTATTAACCAAATTGCCGATATCATATATTTCTAACATGCTTTCACCTTTAGATGCATGATTTGCACCGTATTTGTATAGATTTTTTTTACCTACCCAATTATTGTAATCCGCCATTAATTGATTTTTCATCAACTGTATGCGTAGATGGTGGTTTTGAGATTTGTAAATTTCAGCAGTTAGCTTCAAAGCTGCTACTATTTTATTTTCTTCGCTACTTAGTTTTAGCGTAGTAAGCTCATCAATTTTCTTCCCAAAATCTTCTGTGAGTAGATAAAATGATTTTTTCTGATCCTTTAGAAAAGCCGAAAAATGTGCTTTGGATTGATCTCTAATACTTTCATAGATTTCTTTAGCTCTTTTGTTTTTTGTCGATTGCATTAGCTCATTACAAATCAGGCGATCGGCCACTAATAAAATTTGATCTGTACCGCGAATATTAGTCTTGCCTTTTATTAGTTGTTTCAGCAAGTCAAACTCCGATTCGAAAGCATAGAAAGAAAAAGTATTTCCGTAGTCAGCTGTATATTTTTTCAGTGCATCTGCTGAAAGTGTTTTAACCTTCTGCTCAAAAATATGAGCCGTAAATGGGTCAATCTCACAGAAGAAATTATCAAATTTAATTTGTTCGGCAATTTTCGACACAAAGAATGGAATCTCGTTGGTGAAATGATCCTCGCCAATTAATACATTGCTACTTTTTTTTGCTTGATCTAATATTTTCTCCCAACCTAAACCTTTGAAATGATTGTTTTCTTTAACGAAACTTGTTTGGTTGTTTTTCGCTAGTACGGTAATTAGACTGTCCTGAGCTAGGGTAATCCCTGCGAAGAATAAAGAAATCGAAATAAGTGAAACTATTTTTTTGATCATCTGAATTTATGTAGCTATTTAATGAGTTTTGAAAATTTCTTTCATAAAAAAAGTGATGCTATTCACATCACTTTTTTGTTATTGTTACAAAGCTTAAACTAGCTTTTTGTCTACTAAGTATTCTGCAATTTGTACAGCATTGGTAGCTGCACCTTTACGTAAGTTATCAGCAACAATCCACATATTTAACGCTTTATCATGAGACTCATCTCTGCGTAAACGGCCTACAAATACTTCATCTTTTTCATGAGCATCTTTAGGCATTGGATATTTCAAGTTTGCTACATCATCAACTACAATTATGCCTGGTGCTTCCTCTAAAACACGACGTACATCAGCTAAATCAAAATCGTTCTCAAATTCAACATTTACAGATTCTGAGTGGCCACCCATCACAGGAATACGAACTGTAGTCGCCGTAACTCTGATGCTATCATCGCCCATAATCTTGTTGGTTTCTTTCACCATTTTCATTTCTTCTTTGGTGTAGCCATTATCGGTAAATACATCGATATGAGGTAAAACGTTCAAGTCAATCTCGTAAGGATAAGCTTTTGGTCCGTCGATACCTTTACGCTCGTTCATTAATTGATCTACCGCTTTTACGCCGGTACCAGTTACCGATTGGTAAGTAGAAACAATTACACGTTTGATTTTATATTTTTCGTGTAACGGTTGTAAAGCTACTACCATTTGGATGGTAGAACAGTTGGGATTAGCAATGATTTTATCTTCTTTTGTTAATACATGTGCGTTAACTTCTGGCACTACCAATTTTTTAGTAGGGTCCATTCTCCAAGCTGAAGAATTGTCGATAACAGTGGTTCCAACCTCAGCAAAACGAGGCGCGTCATCTGTAGAAGTACTTCCGCCAGCAGAAAATAAAGCAATTTCAGGACGTAAGCTAATCGCAGTGTCCATGCTAACAATTGGATACTCCTTACCCTTAAACTTAATTAACTTACCAACGCTCTTTTCAGAAGCCACTGGGATTAATTCTGTTAGAGGGAAATTTCTTTCTTCCAATACTTTTAACATTACGGTACCTACAAGTCCTGTGGCACCTACTACTGCAACTTTCATGTTTTTTTTGTTTTTTTGTTCTATATTTAAATTGAAATATGTTGATTCCCCAAATATGAGAAAAACTTTATTATTATTACTGTTATTATGCACTAAACTTACTTTTGCTCAGCTAAATGACAATTTTGCTGATGGAGATTTCACAAATAATCCAACTTGGGGGGGAAATGCCGATCGATTTGTAATTAATACAAATGGTCAGCTGCAATCTAATGGACTAAATGCTACTAACCAAAATATCTATCTTTCGACTTCTAACTCTTTAGCTAATAATGTAGTTTGGGAATTTTTCTTTCAACTAAATTTTAATCCAACAGCTGATACTCATTTGCGAGTATATTTGGTTTCAAATCAGCCTGATTTAACGAGCCCATTGCAGGGCTATTATTTTCAAGTAGGTGAGACTGGAAATGCTGATGGATTACATTTGTATAAACAAAATGGTACTACAGTTACTAGAATTATAACTGGAGCTGCTAAAACATGGTCAAGTACTAGCTTAACGAGTGCTAGAATAAGGATTTCAAGGGATAATAATGGAAAATGGGAATTATATTCGGATGTAACTGGGGGAAATAATTATTTATTAGAAGGGGCTGCAACGGATAATAGTTATATCGGCTCTTCTCATTTTGGTGTGAATTGTAGATATGCGACGGCGTCAAGATATAATCAATATATTTTTGATGATTTTAAAGTTTTTGAAGATTTAACTCCTCCAAAAGTATTGTCAATTAAATCATTGAACTCCAAATCAATTGAAGTTACTTTTGATGAACCATTGGGAACTACTTCTGCACAATTAGCAACTAATTATTCATTATCTAGAGGAGCAGGAAGCCCATTGACAGCTGTAATGGGTAGCACAAGTAATGTCGTTAACCTTACCTACGCTAACGATTTTACTTCTGGTGAATATACACTGACTGTTAATAATGTGGCTGATGTAAAAGGAAATACGATTACTACGGCAGCTACAAAAGCGTTTATTTATGTAGAGCCTTATACTGCCCAAAGAGGTGATGTTATCTTCAATGAAATTATGGCTGCGCCAAGCAATACGGGGATATTAAATAAAGAATATTTCGAGCTTTATAATACAACAGATAAGTATATTATTATTACAGGGTGGAAATACAAAGATGCTACTGCCACTAACTTAACTACTTTTGGGGCCGATACGTTAGCTCCGAAATCATATCGAATTGTTTGTGCCAATGGAGATGTAGACCAATATAAAGTTTATGGCAAAACTTTAGGTATCTCTCCTTGGCTAGCATTAAATAATGATAAAGATGATTTGAATTTATTTTTGCCAGATGGTACTACCGTGATAGATTTCGTTTCTTATGTTGATACTTGGTATCAGGACAATACTAAAAGAACAGGTTACGCACTGGAGCTTATTAATTCGAAAAACTTTTGTTCGGGTGCTCCTAATTGGATTGCAAGCATTGCAACTAATAACGGTACACCAGGTACCCAAAATTCAGTTTATGCTGAATTGGATTTGATCGCACCCAAATTAATAGGAGTAGAAATACTTAATCCTACGAGTATTAGGGTAGATTTTGATAAAACGATACAAGGTGATGCTTTGAGTTTGCCGAGTAATTATTCGTTGAACAACGGCATAGGTAATGCAATATCAGCGGTTCCTGTTTCTGTTTTGAATAGAAGTGCTACTCTAACTTTAGCCACGCCAATTGTTAGGGGAGTAGAGAGCATATTAACGGTAAATAATCTGTTAAGTTGTGCTGGGATAATGATTGATCCTGCAAATCAAACAGCGAAAATTTTTCTTGCTAAAGAAATTAAACCAAATGATATCTTAATAAGTGAGGTGCTTTTTAACGAAAGGACTGGCGGTGCCGAATTTGTGGAGATCTATAATCCAACAAATGAAGTTTTCGATTTGAAAGAGTTACAAATTTCTAACGCAAGTTTCAGTGGAGCAAATGATAAGAAAGCAATAAGTACCACTTCAGTTTTCATTCAGCCAAAAACTTATTGGGTATTATCTAGAAATCCGGAAGCAGTTAAACAGCAATATGAAGTGAAATTTCCTCAGCAAATGGTACAGGTTGCCGCTTTACCAACCTATACTAATTCGGCTGGAAGTGTTAAACTATGGAAAGCAGATCAATTGATCGATGATTTAGCTTACACTGAAAAAATGCATCACGCTTTGTTGAAAGATGTCAAAGGTGTTTCCTTAGAACGTGTTTCTTTTACGAAAAGTGCTAATGAGACAGGTAACCTACAATCGGCAGCCGCTTCTGTTGGTTATGCTACACCGACTTACCAAAATTCACAAACAGAAGATATAAGTGTAAAAAACACTGTGGTAGTGGTTAATAAAACTTTTTCTCCAGACAATGATGGGTTTGAAGATTTACTACAGATCGACTATCGTTTCAAAGAAAATGGAAACTTAGCTACTATCAACATTTATACTGACAAAGGTGTATTGGTGCGCAGATTGGCTAGAAATATCAGCATGTCTACTCAAGGTACCATAAATTGGGATGGATTGAGTGATAGTGGGCAAATGTGCAAAGTCGGTTTGTACGTGATCAAGGTAGATACATTTAATGTGAATGGCAATGCTGATCATTTTAAACAGACTTGTGTATTGGCGTCTAAATTAAACTAGCTGATGTCGTTCTTTCTTTCTAAGTTTTTGCTATTTCTCATTCGTCCGCTAGTTTGGGTTGCTGTGCTTGCGATATATGGTTTGTTTTCCAAAACTAAACGATATAAAAGAAGAGCGTACATAGCTTCAATTGTTCTACTGCTGTTCTTCTCGAATAAGTTTGTTTTGGGAGAAGTAGCGAGCTGGTATGAGCCTAAATCGCCAACCTTAACTCATTATGACATTGGATTGTTATTGGGTGGTTTCTCTAGCTACAATGAAGAAACACAGTCTTTAAAAGCGGAGTTTTCTGGGGATAGGTTAACTCAAACCATCAAACTTTATCATCAAGGAACAATAGACCGAATTTTAATGAGTGGTGGAAGTGGTAGCTTGCTCGAGCGAAATCAACCTGAAGCCTTGTATACTCAAACTTATTTAAGAGCAATCAAAATTCCAGATAGTGCAGTAATTATAGAAAAGGAAAGCAGAAATACTAAGGAAAATTTTATCTACGCCAATAAGATTTTAAAAAACTTAAATAAGCCTGATGCCAAAATCTTGGTAATTACCAGTGCATGGCATATTCCTAGAACTAAGTTGCTTGCTGAAAAACAAGGCCTGAAAAACTTAACCTATTTTCCTACCAATTCATTAAGTGATAATTATTCTGTTGAAGATTATTTGTTGCCACAATCTGGAGCAATTTACAGCTGGGAGCTGCTATTGAAGGAGTGGGTGGGGTATATAGTAACTAAGTTAGGGATCACTTAAAAAGTAACTAATTCTTCAGCCGGTCGTCATTTCGAGCGTAGTAGAGAAATCTTTGGAAATGTATATTCATTTTATCCAATCCAAAGATTTCTCTCCCGACGGTTCGGGACTAAAGCTTCAGTCGAAATGACGGAAACACTATAGTAATTTACCTTTAATGTAATCAATACTTGTTTGGATAGACGCAATATGATCCGGTTTGTAATTTGTTTCCTGCTCTAAATAAATATGCTTTACGCCAGAACGTTTAGCTTCGGCAAATATAGGCTTGAAATCAATAGTTCCATTTCCAATCTCGGTATTCCATCTTTTGTTGGTCTTATCCATATCCTTAACATGCCACATTTTAAACCTATTAGGGTATTTTTTAAAGATATCTACTGGATTATGACCTGCAAAAACTGCCCAATATAAATCTAGTTCGAAGTATACTAAATTAGGATCTGTTTCAGCCAATAAGATATCAAATCCCGTGGTATCGCCCTGCTTATCGAACTCAAAACCGTGATTATGATAGCCTACATTGATACCTGCTTGGATACAAAGTTCGCCAGCTTTATTTAAACGCTCTGCTACTAATTTATAGTTGTTGCGCAAGGTGTCGCCAAGATAGGGAGCAACTACATATTTACTTCCTAAAACATTTGAAGCATCGATGTAAGACTTAATATCGTCCAAGTTACCCGTGGTAATGTAGTTGTCGAAACCAAAATGTCCGCTGGGAGAATATAATCCGTTAGCATCTAGTAATGTCTTAAATTCTTTAGGACTCAAGCCCCAAAAGCTTCCGTTAGGTTTATAACCGTAGGTTTCTACTTCTTTAAAGCCAGCTTTAGCAACTTTCTCAATCACACCTTTAGCATCTTTGCTAATAATATCTCTTAAGCTGTAAAGCTGTATACCTAAAGCGTGTTGAGCAGGAGCAAAGGCTTTGGTCAACGAAGGAGCTAGTGCTAAACTTGCAGCAAGTAGTCCGCTTTCTTTTATAAAATTTCTTCTTGTAGTCATCGCAAAAAAAATATATTAATGTTGTTCAGCAACTGCTGATTTGTTATCGTCTTTAAAAAATAATAAAAATAAGATTGCCACTACAGCTGCAATTGCCGCAGGAATGATCCATATATGATACCAATCATGTCCTCCCGTAACAACATATTTGTCTACGATTACGCCTGAAATGATAGAACCAAATAGCATTCCAACGCCATAGGTGGCCAAAGTGATAAATCCTTGCGCAGCACTTTTAAATTTTTCTCCAGCTAATCGGTCTGTATAGATTTGACCAGTTACAAAGAAAAAATCATAACATATACCATGTAGAACAATACCGCCAATTAACATCCAATAGTTAGAATCAGCATTGCCGAAAGCGAACAATAAGTAGCGTACTACCCATGCGATCATACCAATAGCAAGCATTTTTTTAACACCTAAGCGAACAAAAAAGAAAGGCATTAATAACATAAATAGAGTTTCTGATACTTGCCCTAACGATTGTTTGCCAGCCGCCGCTTTCATTCCAACCTCATTAAGGAACGGATTTGTGAAGTTATAGTAAAAAGCTAAAGGAATACAAATAGCTACGGAGGCTATAAAAAATAATAAGTAGGATCTGTTTTTTAATAAACCAATTGCATCTAATCCAATGATGTCTCCAAAAGAAGTTTTCTCTCCTTTTTTAACGGGAGGTGTGTTGGGCAGGGCAAAACTAAACAAACCTAATAATACAGAAGCCGCAGCCGCCATTTTGAAAGTAAGGACTAGATTTCCATCTTGTTCCCAATTTAGCCATCCTATTACTATTCCCGCAATAATCCATCCGATTGTTCCAAATACTCTAATTGAAGGAAATTCTTTTCCAGGATTTTTCATTTGTTTGAAAGAAATGGAATTCACTAATGCTAAAGTTGGCATGAATGCTATCATATAGCCCAAAATAAATGGAAAGAAAGCATCAAAATTTAACGAAGTTGATGCAAACCAAAGCAAAAGCCCTCCTGCAATGTGTAAACAGCCAAGTATTTTTTGAGCTGCAAAAAACTTATCAGCTATTAAGCCGATGATAAATGGAGCTATGATTGCTCCAAGAGATTGAGTACTATATGCTGAACCAATTTGAACACCATCTGCTGAGAGATTTTTGGTTAGGTATGTGCCCATGGTTACAAACCATCCACCCCAAATAAAGAATTCGAGGAACATCATAAGGGATAGCTTGAAGCGAGTTGTTGAGTTCATATTTAGTTTTGGTTTTTTAGTTTTTGGTTGGTTAGTTGTTTGGTTAGGGCTAAAACCTGACCACTAATTCCTTATCCCTATTTACAATTCTTTAATTTCGATGTTACGGAACCAAACTTCATCGCCGTGATCTTGTAAAGCAATTTTGCCAGTTTTATAAGTTCCAAATCCTTCCCATTTTGCAAATTTGCTACCAGCGATTAAGTTTTTCCAGTTTTCATCCCACATAGTGGTTTCAACTACTTTTTTACCGTTTAGTTTAAGCGTTAATTTTCCTTTGTTACTGATGATTTCTGCTAAGTTCCACTCGCCAACTGCTTTTACTGGTTCGCTCTTGCTTTTAAGGATATCATATAAATCTCCAGCACGGTGTTTGTTTATTTTGCCATCTTTATGGCCGTCGTTATCTATTACCTGCATTTCGGGACCAGTAAGGTAAGTTTGTTTGTATTTAGATAGGTCTTCGTGCACGTAGAAAATAATACCGCTATTAGATTTTGGGGCTACTTTCCATTCTAATTTTAAATGGAAATTTCCGTACTCTTTATTGGTGACCAAGTCGCCACCATCGTTGTTTTTTAATTTTGGGTCGAAGTGTAGTACACCATCTTCTGCAGTCCAAGCTTTGCCTGCAAAATCTTTTCCGTAGGTGTGCCAACCTGTAGTGGTTTTTCCATCAAAAAGAGGAGTAAAACCTTTTTTCTTTTGTGCGTTAACGCTAATTGAAGCAACCATGAGTGCTGCTATTAATATTTTTTTCATCTGACTTTTTTCATTTGGCTATTATCCCCGTCATTTCGATGCCGATTTTTCATCGGGAGAGAAATCTAGCAAATAACATACTACATGCTAGATTTCTCCTCGTTCCTCGTCGAAATGACGGAATATTGTATAGCTTTTAGTTAGCTTATTACTTCTCTCCCAATTTCCAACCGTTGCGGTAATCTCTTTTTACAAATTGATTTACATCGTCGAAGTTGGTTACTTTCATTTGGTCGTTATCCCACAATAATTTTCTATATCTACCAGGATAAGTTACTTTACCTTTATCATTAATTCTTTGAATGTCAGCAGCTCTTATCGCTAAGTTGGCCATCAATAAACTTTCGGTTAGAGGTCCTGCAATCTCGAAAGGAGAACTCAGCTCTTTTTTACCATAACCAGCAATACAACCTTCTACCCATTGACCGTAATGACCATTAGCTTGACCAGGAACACGAGCAAATTTTTGAGCTACATTCAAGTTTTCATTACGAGAAAGTGGAATTAACCTCGCTTTATCACCATAGGTATTTGACATCATTTTGCCTTTGGTACCGATAAATAAGGTTCCGTTACCTCCATCGCCGAATACTTCATCAGCACCTAGCTCTTCTGGGCGGGTAGGTTGTATACCACCATCCATCCAATGTACAGTTACTTCGCCTTGCGTTTTATCTGTTTTAGGGTATTTTAAAGTTACATGACTAGAAGGAGGACAGCTTTCTGGGAAATATCCACGCTTAAACTCATCCACATAAACTGATCCTACGCTAGCTTCAACCTCACTTGCATATTTCAAATTCAGTACGCTAAAAGGAGCTTCCAATAAATGACAGCCCATATCGCCCAAGGCACCAGTTCCGTAATCCCACCAGCCACGCCAGTTAAAAGGAACTAATTTTTCTACATAGTCTTTATAAGGGGCGGTTCCCAACCATAAGTCCCAATCTAAATCTTTTGGAACCTCTGCTTTATTTGCCGACCAAGGAATACCCTGTGGCCAAACAGGTCTGTCTGTCCAAGCGTAAATCGTATGAACATCGCCAATTAAACCAGCATCATACCATTCACGTAACAAACGAGGACCATCATTACTCGCTCCTTGATTACCCATTTGCGTAACCACTTTATATTTCTTAGCTGCTGCGGTTAACATACGAGCTTCATAAATATCGTGAGTTAACGGTTTTTGTACATAAACATGTTTACGTAACTGCATTGCCGCTAATGTTTGTATGGCGTGATTATGATCAGGAGTTGAAACTGTAACGGCATCAAAATGCTTGTGCTCTTTGTCAAACATTTCTCGCCAATCTTTGTAAAATTTAGCTTTAGGGAAACGTTTTACACTATTGGCAGCTCGTCTTGCATCAACATCACATAAATAAGCAATTTCAGCTTTTCCACTTTCGTGGATTAAACGTAAGTCACTATCACCTTTACCGCCTACACCTATACCAGCTACAATAAGCCTGTCGCTTGGTGCAAGAAAGCCTTTACCTCCTAAAACATGACGAGGGACAATGGTGAAAGCAGCAGTAGCCACAGCTCCCATTTTGAGGAAGTTACGTCTACTGTTGTTGTTCTCTTGGTTCATATATTTTGGTTTTTGGTTGGTTCATTTAGTTCATTAGGTGATTACAAGTTATACTATTAACACGTAAAACTTATAACGTATCACCTAGAACTTATTTCTTCAAAGACAGAATATATTTTGCCATCAACTTTGCATCGCTTGGAGATATTTTTGGATGTGGTGTCATAGGGATTTTACCCCAAACGCCAGACCCACCTTTGATGATTTTATCAGCTAACAGTAGTTGATTTTTATCTGTATTTGGATATTTTTTTGCAATGTCCGTATAAGATGGGCCAATTAATTTATTGATTTTGTGGTGACAACCAATACAGTCTGATTTGTTAATTAACAATTCGCCGCCACTCATTTGCATAGTAGCAATTTTAGGTATAGCAGGTGAATTGATAGTTACAGCAGGCTCTGTTTTTGGCTCTGGTTTAAACGCAGATAATGAAGCAACAAATAACGAGGTTACTCCAAAAATTAAAAAAGTTCGTTTCATGTGTGTTTTGTTTAAGAGTATTAGGTTAATAAGTTACGAGTTAAAAGTTAAAATCATTTTATAACCCGAGTATTTTTTTGTTAAAAGCAGCGTCACTTCCGGCGGCGGCAAAATCATCAAAAGCTTTGTCAGTTACATTAATGATATGCTTTTTGATAAATTCGGCACCTTCGCGAGCACCATCTTGTTGGTTCTTAATGCAGCATTCCCATTCCATTACTGCCCAACCTTTAAAATCGTATTGTGCTAGTTTGCTGAAAATGGTTTTAAAATCTACCTGTCCATCGCCTGGTGAGCGGTAACGACCAGCACGGTCTGCCCAACCTTGATAACCGCCAAAAGTGCCTTGTCTTCCCGTTGGATTAAACTCTGAATCTTTAACGTGGAAAGCTTTGATTCTTTCGTGATATAAATCGATGTATTGGATATAATCTAACTGTTGCAATACAAAATGCGATGGATCGTAAAGCAAGCAAGCTCGAGGATGTTGATTTACTTTATCCAAAAACATTTCGTATGTGATGCCGTCAAATAAATCTTCTCCAGGGTGAATTTCGTAACAAACATCTACACCACAGTTTTCAAATTCATTTAGTATAGGCAACCAACGTCTAGCCAGTTCGGTAAAGCCTTCATCAACTAAACCCTCTGGACGTTGCGGCCAAGGGTGGAAGAACTGCCATAACAATGAACCGCTAAAAGTAGCATGTGCGTTTAATCCCAGATTTTGGGAAGCTTTAGCAGCATATTTTAATTGTTGTACAGCCCACTCCGTACGTGCTTTAGGATTGTTCTTCACTTCTGGCGCTGCAAAAGCATCAAATAATTCGTTGTACGCTGGGTGAACAGCAACCAATTGACCTTGCAAGTGCGTAGAAAGTTCGGTTATTTTTAAGCCATGAGCGGCTACTTTTCCAGTAAGTTCATCAGCATAAGTTTTACTTTCTGCTGCTAATTTCAAGTCTATAAAGCGACTATCTAAGGTTGGCATTTGTATGCCTTTAAAACCTAAATCAGCAGCCCATTTACAAATAGAATCTAATGAGTTGAAAGGCGCTTCATCACTAATGAATTGTGCTAAAAATACCGCAGGTCCTTGTATTGTAGTCATTTTTTTGGTTTCTTTTTTAGTTGATGGATGATAGATGGTCGCAAATAGCTATCCTATCTATGATCCATCAGCTATTATCTTCATTTACACTATAAAATCATGCCATTTCTTATCCGATTCATTAGATGCTACGGCATTTTCAATTAATGCCATCCCTCTTACGCCGTCGTAAACGCTAGGGAAATCTAACATTTGCGGTGTAGGCTCTTCGTTGTTCAGCTTTGCGGCTAAGGTTAAAGCAAAGTTTCTGTAAATGTTTGCAAAAGCTTCTAATAATCCCTCTGGATGACCGCCTGGAGTTCTGGTATTGTGCTTTGCAAAATCTCCTAAGTAACCACCGCCAGCTCTGTAAATTTCAGTAGGTTTATTTAACCATTTTACCAACAAAGTATTTGGCTCGTGCTGGAACCATTCCAATCCACCTTTTTCTCCGTAAATTCTGATGTTAAGGGCATTTTCTTCACCAGCTGCAATTTGCGATGCGATTAAAACACCATTTGCACCATTATCGAATTTCAACAAGATATTTCCATCGTCATCAATAGTTCTACCTTCTACTACGATATTTAAATCGGCACAGATTTGAGTGATTTTTAAGCCAGAGATATATTCAGCTAAATGTGCAGCATGAGTACCAATATCACCTATACAACCACTTTTGCCCGATTTTTTAGGGTCTGTGCGCCAAGCTGCTTGTGCGTTTCCTTCTCGCTCACTTAATGTACTTAGCCAACCTTGAGGATATTCTACGATGATTTTTCTGATTTTACCTAAAGCACCATCCTTCACCATTTCTTTAGCTTGCTTCACCATTGGATAGCCAGAATAGGTGTGGGTTAAGCAAAGTGTAAGACCAGTTTCCTCTACTTTTTGTTGAAGTTGTTTAGCTTCTTCCAAAGTTAAAGTCATTGGTTTTTCGATTACTACGTTAAAGCCATATTCTAGAGCCATCATTGCAGGTGCAAAATGGGCGAAGTTTGGCGTAACGATAGTGATGAAGTGAATTCGTTCATTTTCAGGAAATTCACTTTCTTTTTTAATCATTTCTTCGTAGTTCAGGTAAGTTCTGTTTTCTGGTAAAAACAACATCTTTCCCGATTCTAAAGCAGTTTCTGGATTAACGCTCAGTGCTCCGCAGCAAAGTTCAATCAACCCATCCATATTAGCGGCAATACGGTGAACGGCGCCGATGAATGCATCTTTGCCGCCGCCTATCATGCCCATTCTTATTTTTTCTTTCATATTTCGAAGGTTGTAGGTTATAAGTAATAAGTTATACGTTGACTAGCAAAACTTAAAACTTATAACGTACTACTTAAAACTTTTTAAAGGTTTCCTTTTTTCAATTCTTTTACTGCAAAATCTGCTGCACGGGCTGTTAATGCCATAAACGTTAACGAAGGATTTTGACAGCCAATAGAAGGCATACAAGCTCCATCAGTAACAAAAACGTTCTTCACTTCGTGCATTTGGTTCCACTCGTTAAGTACCGAAGTTTTAGGGTCTTTACCCATTCTTGCTGTACCCATCTCGTGGATAGCCATACCTGGATAGCAGTCGTTATCGTAGGTTTTGATATTTTTAGCACCTGCAGCTTCAAGCATTTCGGCAGCGTCATTGATCATATCTTGACGCATTTTTTTCTCGTTCTCTTTGTACTCGCAATCGATAGCCAATACAGATTGTCCCCATTTGTCTTTTTTCGAGTGGTCGATATAAGCACGGTTTTCGTAATAAGGCAACATTTCACCAAATCCACCCATCCCCATTTTCCAAGGTCCTGGTGTAGTCATTTTCTGTTTAAAGTCTGCACCGAAGGATAATTCGGCCACATCACTTTGCCAGTTTTGTCTTGATGCACTTCCTTGATAACCGAAACCTCTTAAATAATCGCGTTTATCGTTACCTACATTTCTAAAGCGAGGAATGTAAATACCATTGGCACGTCTACCGTAAGTGTAATATTTATCAAAACCTTCAAATTCGCCATTAGCGCCACAACGGAAATGGTGGTCCATCAAGTTATGTCCTAACTGACCGCTGCCGTTACCCAAACCATTCGGATGTTCGTCTGAAGTTGAGTTCAATAAAATAAAAGTAGTGCCTAAGGTTGAACCATTTACGAAAACGATTTTCGCATAAAACTCCATCGTTTTGTTGGTTAGTGCATCAATTACCGCTACTCCTTTTGCTTTTTTAGTGTCTTTATCGTAGATGATGTGGTTAACGATAGAGTAAGGTCTCAACGTTAAATTTCCAGTCTCAACCGCTGCTGGCAGGGTAGAAGATTGCGTACTGAAATAAGCACCAAATGGACAGCCACGGCTACATAAATTACGATATTGACAATTGCCACGACCGTTGTGAGGTACAGTTAAGTTGGCCACACGACCGATGGTTAATAGACGATCGTTGCCCCATTTTTGCTTGATACTTTCTTTCACAGATTTTTCAACGATGTTCAAATCCATTGGAGGAAGGAACTGCCCATCTGGTAAAATACCTTCTAAGCCTTCGTTTTGGCCACTGATACCAGCAAATTTCTCAGTGTAATCGTACCAAGCAGCTAAATCTTTATATCTGATAGGCCAATCGTTACCATAGCCATCTTTTGCATTTTCTTCGAAGTTCACATCACCAAAACGGTAACTCTGACGGCCCCACATCAACGATTTACCACCAACGTGAAAACCTCTGTACCAGTCAAATCTTTTTACTTCTGTATAAGGACACTCCAAATCGTTTACCCACCATTTTTGGTTTACTTCTTGGTAAGGATAATCTCTTTTTTGTACAGGGTGAGTTCGCTTCATTTCTTCCGTTAACCTACCTGCGTGCTTAATTTCCCAAGGGTTTTTCATTGCGCCATCATAGTCTTTGATGTGCTCAACGTCCATTCCTCTTTCTAGCATTAATACTTTTAAACCTTTTTCGGTTAGCTCTTTAGCAGCCCAACCACCACTTATTCCCGAACCCACTACAATCGCATCGTAAGTATTTTCGGCTTTTAGATTTATATTTAAGTTCATTCTGTTTGTTCTGTTTTGTTTAGGGAAGGATTATTTAGGTTGCCCAAGATTTTTGTCCAGGCTTAAGCGGATAAGCACCATCGTAGCTGCCAGGTATCATCAGATACTCACGGGCTTGGGTGCATCCAATTTCTGAAGCGAAATAACCTAAAGAAGTAAGGTCTCTAACCACTGTGAAGAAATAAGCTAAGTCTACTTTTTCAGGAAGTTTATTGGTTTTTTGATCTAAAGTTTCCTGTCTAAGTGTGGTTAACATTTTCCTGCGTTCTACTAGAGGAATTAATGCAAAACTTTTTTTGTAGGTTTTCTTGGCTCTAGCTTCAAAAGCCGCTAGTCCATTATAGAAAGATTGTTGTTGTTTAGCTGGATAGCAGTCTCTTACCATCATAGGGATAAACTTGCCTACGCCTGCTGCTTTTGCGCCAGGAGATGATTTGGTTGTAGGGATGATGACATCCGCAATTTCGGTTAGTGCTTTTAACTGCTCTGCCGAAAAACTAACTGCGTTTTTTTCTCCCTCAGGTAAGGTATAACTGCTGAACAAGATATCCGTTGTTCCGGCAGAAATAGCGGTTCCTAAAAGGATAGCTACATTTCTGAGTGCTGCTCTTCTGTCCATATACTGGTATATTTTGGTTTTGTAAGTGTGTTTTTTACACTATATAAATTTACGTAATTATAGTAATTAAAAAAATGAAATCAATGCTTGTTTCAATTTTGGTACAATATTGTCATTAAAATTAAAACTGTTTTGTCAGGTTTTTAATATAAAATGTTGTTGCTCCTTTATTTAATATTGTATTGGTTAAGGATTTTTGTGATTTGAGGCGCTAGTTGTTCTGCCATTCTGTAGAAACCTAAATCATTAGGATGTGTTCCGTCCGTAGTTGCATCGTGATCGTCGCCTAGTAATTTCTCTGCAGTAATTAAGTAGATATCTTTCATGCCTGTATTCTTTAAACGACTAAAAGCTGCTGTAATTTCTTCATTTTGTTTTTTCACTCTATCTTTTACTGCCAAATCAAAATTTCCTTGTTCCCTGATGATAGATTGCATTAAAATAATAGGCGCTTTAGGATGTTTTTCCCTAACGGTTTTAACAAAATATTCTGCTCTTTCTTTAATCTCTGTAGGAGATGGATTTGGAACACAATCTAGCACAAAGGCATCTGCTTCGATATCGCTTACCATTCTGGCGGCTGATTTTTCCATTTTCGCATTTCCGCTGATGCCTAAGTTGATGAAATATAAGCCTGTTTTTCTTGATAGAATTGCTGGGTAAGCCATGCCTGATCTACCTGCAGAAGCGCCATGAACAATGCTAGAACCGTAAATGGCGATTTTTTTTCTAAAAGGATTCTCTAAAGTTTCGATTTTGCTTCCATCATTTATCCCTATTTCTAAGCTTTTCAATTCATCGTAAAGAGGAAGGAACAGCATGCATTCTTTTTCTGTATTGTCCATGCTTTTTACAATTGTAAATTCATTGCATGTTCCATCTGGTCTGCCAACGCCTGCAAACTGCCACTTTCCATCTTTTTTAATATAAAGATCTAGTCCTTTTTGAGCTATCAGCGTCATATTGTTTGCAGGTTTTTTATCTGTTACACACCATTTGGCAGCTATTGTAGGGCTATTTGTTTTAAAGCAAATAGCTAAGCCTGCCGAATTGGTCAATAGTCTTTTAACGGTTAGCGGCAGATCTCCATATGCTGCTGTATCTATTCTGTGGTATTGTTGAGGATTGTTGAATGCTTTTCCGTAAAGAAAAAACTTGCTGGCGTCGTGATATAAGGTTTTAGACGTTTGCGCATTACTGTTGTAGCAACAAAATAAAATAATGACAAAGAAGCAGGTTTTAAATCTCATAACTTGTGTTTGCTTTTATTTGCGGATAAGCTTTGTATAATTTATGATGCAATAAAAATAAAACAATGTAGCATATAAATGAAATTTATGAGAACATTTATGTTTGAAAACGCAATAAATCGAAACTATCTTTTTGTTTCGTTTATTTTAGTGAGCTTTGTTTTACATAGTTGAAGCTTTGAGAAATGCTTTCAAAGGGTTCTTTTTTGATGATATCTTGTTCTACGAAGATGAATTTATTGCCAGCTAATTTCCTGTTTTCGAAAATGGTTTTGTAATCAATTCTACCTGTGCCCACTTCGGTAAATACTTTACTGTCGTTTCTATCCATATCCTTTACATGCCACATCGCAAAGCGACCTTCGTTTTGCTTAAACAATGTAATAGGATCTACATTGGCATTTACTACCCAAAAAATATCTAGCTCAAATTTTACCAAGTTAACATCGGTTTCTTTAAGTAAGATTTCAAATCCAGTTTGCTTATTCTCTAGTGGTACAAACTCAAAAGCATGGTTATGGTAAGCCAAAGTAAGTCCGTGGCTTTTGCATAGCTCGCCTGCTTTATTGAAAAGCTCTGCCATTTTTTTATACCCATCTACTGTGCCGTTCTGCCTAACATTTGGTGCCATGGCTGGTATGGTATAGTATTTCTGTGATAGTGTATTGGCTACTTCAATTTGCTGCTTTAAAACTTCTGTATTGCCATCGGTTAAGTATTGTGTGGTATTGTAATGGCCACTGCCACTTTTTAACCCATAAGTTTTTAGCAGCTGAGCCAGCTCCTTTGCATCTAAACCCCAAAAGCCTTTGCCCGACATTTTATCGCCGTAACCATAAAAAGTTTCTACCTGTTTAAAGCCTATATCTGCAATCTTTTTTAACGTAAGTTTTACATCTTGGTTAAGCTGTTCGCGAACGGTAAATAACTGAATGCCGATGTCTTGTTTGCTATCTAATAATACGTTGTTGAAAATGGATGGGGTAATTAAGAGTCCGGCAAAGCCGATACCTGATTTTTTGATAAAATCTCTTCTCGAATTCATGACGTTTCGTGTTAATAAAGCCGAACCCTAGGGTTCGGCTTTGCATTAAAATTATAACTAGAAGGAATAAGATAAAGATCCGAAGAACGTTCTTTGCAATAAGGTTCTACCAATCATTAGTGAGCCAGGAGCAACTTGACTGAAATCGCGGAATTGATCTCCTCTAACATCACCTTCGGTTAATACTCTGGCATCTGTTAAGTTATCTGCCCATACTCTAAATGATAATGCTTTGGTAAAGTTGTAACCAGCACCTGCTTTCATAACTACGTATGCAGGTAGTTTGTAACTGTTACTAGGAGAAGTATATCTGTTTCCAATGTAACTAGCTGCAACAAAAACATTGAATTTTTTAACATCGTAAGTTGCAGAAAGTTCCGTGTTTAAAGATGGTACACGTTCTGTTCTTTTTCCAGTGAAGCTGTAAACACGATCACCTAATTCTGCCATTAACGCAGCATTTGTTCTAGTTGATGCCGAATAATCAGTATATCTAGAATCTTGGATCGTTCCCGTCCATCTTAAAGTAAGTGGGTTTAAAACTTTATAAGAAATCTCGTATTCTGCACTCCAAGTTCTGGTAGATCCAAAAGCAATTAAAGTTTGAGGACCTGAATTTGTTGTTGGGATGTTGTTAAATGCTAACGAAGTATTTTTGATAGCAGAGTAACTTGCCGATGCAAATACAGCTAAGTTGTTTTTTGCATATTTGTAACCTATTTCGGCCAAATAAACAGGGCGCTCTTTAATGTTGTCTGCGTTAAATGCAGAAGCGTTGTAATCGCCAATGTTTGGTGCATTATAGGCTCTAGTTAATCTAGCAAAAGTACTTGTTGTATTGCTTAATTTGTAGTTGGCGCCGATAGATACTGCCCAGTTGGTTTCTGTAATATCATAGTCAGTATATCCTGCAATGGTGTTGGTAGCAGATGCAGATATATTTGGCGTACCATTAGCATTTAATGCGTAATATGGTCTTTTGCCTTTAACGTTTTGATTGTCTAGTCTAGCTCCAAAATCTAATCTGAATTTTTCGCTGATTTTAACCTCGTCGCCACCATAAACAGATAATGTTCTGGTATCGCCGATGAAAGTGTTTTTAGTAACTGGCGTACGGCCTTGTAAAGCAGTTGAAGCCGCCGTTGTCTGTAAAATACGTGGATTCTCTTTATATTCAGTTCTGGTAGAGAATACATATCTTTCGTCATCCCTATTGTATTGATGGATACCTGCACCTATAAAAATGGCGTGGTTTTTCACTTGTTTTTTAAGGTCTAAATAGTTTACGATTTGTTCGTCTCTATTCACCATACCATTCGAATTTGCCGTTACCACATAGTCGCTTGAGTTGGTAGGTGCCATAGTGCCATCTACATAATAATACTGAGTGGCTGCGTTACGCAAAGCAATACCTCCTGGAGCAGAATAATGGGTGTTAGTTCTTGTTTTTTGATATCTGAAATTGTTATTGATTTGCCATCCGTTATCAAAAGTGTATTTAAACTGAGCAGCTCCAGAACCTAATTTGGTATGCATACCATCTTCTAATGTGAAGTTGAAAGTTTTACTGTTAGCGGGATCTGTGTATGCCCATTTGGTATCGATTGGCGACATAGATTGTGTAACCATGTCGAAGTTTTTGTAAGTAGTTGGTTTTCCAGTACCATCGTAAGGGTAGTAGCTGGTTAGCAAGAACTGAGTAACATCATTTAAGTATTTACCATAAAGTCTGATAAACCCTTTATTGTTTTTGAAACCGAAAGTCATGTTTCCTTTAATCTGCCCACCAACATTTGCAGGGCTGTAACCAGGATCAACCACACCTTTATCTGTTCTGTAGAAACCACCAATGTTATACTTAACGTTGTCGCTGATTTTACCACCTGTGTTTCCGTCGAAACGGTAAAGTCCTTGAGAAAAACCTGTAGTGAATTTGAATGAGCCATATTGCTTATCTGCACCAACATAACTTAGGTTATTTACTACCGCACCTGGGGTGTTGTATTGGATAATAGATGCATTACCACCTCTGATCGCTTCAATATTTTGAATGGTTAAGTCGGTTTTGTAGTATTGGTCTACCGATGGATTGGTGTTAAATCCAGTAGGTAACAACGGCAAACCATCTTCTTGGATACCTAAGTAGATATAACCACCAGCTTGAGGGAAACCACGTACCCAAACGTTACCTGGCCCATCACCACCAGTACTTTCTACCGTTAAACCTGGGATAGCTTTCAATAAATCGGTACTGTTAAGTGGTGCACGGTTTACGATATCTTTTCTACTTACCGACGTTAACGCCACACTAGATTCTAATTTAGTTTTCGGATTACCTCCGCCAGTTACTACCACGCCTTCTAGCTGCAAATTATCTTCAGATAGTGCAATATCCAGCGTTTTATTTTCATCTCTGATGTCTACAGCCACCTCCTTAGAAATAAAACCAACATAAGTAACCACAATAGTATAACTCCCAGCTTCCAGTTTTTTGATGACGAATTTACCGTTGGCATCTGTGGTTGCTCCAGTAGTTGTGCCTTTGATTTGCACACTAGCACCCACAACCGGCCCGCCTTTTCCATCGGTAACTGTACCCGTAATTACACCATCTCTACGCATTTCTGGTCTTGGCAGTATTAAGCCGTTTTCTTTTGCAGCGCTGATAGAATACAATAAAATTCTGTCGTCAACTACTTTAAAACCTACATCGTGAGGCTCTAAGTAATCATTTAATAAATCACCTAGTTTTTGTTTGTTCGCATTTACTGAGATTTTTCTTAATGCGTCGATAGATTTTGGACTATAAACAAATTTTACGCTGGTAAGAAGTTCAATTTTATCTATGATAGATTTAATATTTTGATTTTTTGCGGAAAGGGTTACTGGCTTGTCTAATGCACCCTGAGCCTTCACATTATAGGCAGAAGCGGCAAAAGAAAAGATAGTAATTATTAAAAATTGGTACAAAGAAATCCGCATAGCAAGTTTAGCTAATGAAATAATTTCATTTTTTTTCATAACTTAGTTTTTTGTGTTCGTTAAAGAGAAATTTCGGGCATAAAAATTACGCATGATATTAGTACTTGTGCTTAACCGGCAATGCCCACCATTGTCGGTTTTTTCGTATAATATCATTTCATTAAATAATCGGAAAATAATCGATTTCTTAGCCTAAGAGGAGTTGTGTAGAGATTTGTGGTTCATAATTGAAGGATTAATATTTGGTTATTTGTTTTATTTACTAGTTACAGGTTCCACCTTTGATATAGATGGTGGTTTGTTCAGTGGTATAGGTGCCAGAAATGGTTTGGCAAATCAAATTCAGTTGTTCTTTTAGTTCTTTATTGCTGATATCGCCAGTGAACGTACATTTTTTTAATGCCTCGTTGGTCAGTTTAATCTCTATTCCGTAGGTTTTAGAAATCGTATCAAAAACTTTATCTAGCGGTGTATCATAAAACTTCTGACTTTGTATCGAGTTTGCCGGTTTTGGTAAATCGTAAGCTTCGTACAAAGGCAAAGGCTTTTCTATAATGGCAGTTTGCAGTTTTTTATCTTCTTTGTCAAAAGCAGCCATTTGGTTAGCCGTAATTAAAACTTTAGGATAGTCTTTCTTTTGTCCAAGCAGAGAAGCATGGATATTCTCTTTCACCATTACTTTTCCATTCTTAACCGCAACCTCTGCTGATTTTTCAGTTTCTTTGATGAAAAAACTTGTTCCTAAAACTTTTACGATGATGTCCTTATTGTGAACATAGAAAGGTTTTTCTGGGTTGTGTGAAACTTTAAAAAAAGCATCTCCATCTAAAAAAACTTCTCTTTTAGCACCTGCAAATTTGATTGGGTAATTAATGGTAGCGCCAGGATTAAGTGTTACTACCGATTGGTCACTTAAAACCAATTCTACAATTTTATTGGTGTTGTTTTTATAAGTTGATAGTGAAGTGTAGGAAACATTCTCTTTAAAATAACGTTCGCTATTATTGTAGTTAAGTAAAAGAGCGCCACTAACTAAAAGGATAGCTACAGAAGCAGCAATGCTTACATATTTCCATTTTGAAAGTTTAACCGTTTTTTCTTTTGGAGCAACATTTTGCCAGATGCGATTGTGCATGGCATTTAGCTCCATATCAGAGAGTTGTTGGTCGTAATCCTGACCGAGCATATCATACCATTCCTCCACCATTCTTTTTTCAGTTTCGGTACAGGTGTTAGATTGATATCTACTAAGCAAATTTAAAAAAGATGTTTTGCTCATAATATTTGGTTATATAAATGAAGTAACTTAAAAAGGGTGTATCCCTAAAAGAAAAATTAAATATTTTTTAATTAGCTGATTTTCAATTATAAAAAAAGAAAAAGAACTCTCTTTTTAAGGAATTGTCTAAGCCATTTTAGCGATTGGGTGATGTGATATTCTACCGCTTTTTCAGAGATGTTAAGTTTGGAAGAAATCTCTTTATTGCTTTGATGTTGCATTCTACTCAACCTAAAAACGGCCTGTGTTTTTTCAGGAAGTTGATTCAGAGCAAGCTCAACCTGTTGTGAAAGTTCTTTTTCTTCAAAGTTTTGCGAAGCAGTATCTTCTGTAATTGGAGCATTTACTTTAATATAGTCCTCATACTTATTTTGAACTACCAAAGACCGATAATGATTGATGATGCTGAACCTGAGTGCACTAAAAAGATAGCTTTGCCCATTAACTACTTCTAGTTTTTGACGATTTTCCCAAACGGAGATAAAAATATTTTGTACCAATTCCTCCGCTACAATTTTATCAGATGTTTTATGAAAAGCATGGCGCAGCAATAACTTGGCGTATTTGTTGTAAATAAGCTCATAAGCAAGCACATCATCGGCTTTTAAACGAAGAAAGTCTGGGTCTAAACCTTCTTTATCAGTTAACATCGCTCGGTTTTTTGTTATTTGGTTAATGTAAATCTATAGCAATTAAGAATGTTTAGCAACCTTATTGCAAAATAAATTTTACATGATAATATACGATGCAGGGAGAGTTTTTAAATTGTATTCGTTTTTCGATCTAGAGTGAATGTGCTGAATGTGGCAATAGAAAGGCAATTCCTTCTTTGATGAATACGTTACAAAACAAAAAAGAGAGCTTTAACTCTCTTTTTTGTGATGATAAGGTTATCTAGGAATAAATTTGGTCACATATTTTTCATCTGCTGTTATCAGCGATATTACGTACAACGTTTTTTGTAGCTTTAAGGGAATAGAAAAGGTATTATTTCCTTTTTGGATAGCTATTTTGGATGATGATATTTTTTTGCCAGAAGCATCCGTAATATGTATTGTGCTGTTTCCAGATTTTGTAGCAAACACAGTAACTTCAATTTTTTGATTACTTACGCTTCCTTGTACTTTTATCTCCGTTTGCTCTAAGCTGATGTTTATAGGAACTATTTTAGAAACATCAGCATTGCCATCAAAATCTACTTGGCGCAATTGATAGTAAGAAACACCATTTAGAGGTTTGCTGTCTACAAAGCTATATGATTTTTCTTCTTCGCTGTTACCGGCGCCTTTAATTGTACCAATTACTTTAAATTCAGAACCATCAGAACGTAGTACTTCAAAATGTGAATTATTCGTTTCAGAAGAAGTCGCCCATTTTACTTGTACACGGTCGTTTTCATGTTTTACATCAAAAAAACTCAGTTTAATTGGCAATACAGAAACTTGCACTGGAGCCCAAGCAATACTGCGGAATTGTTTGTTCTCTCCGGAAATATCTAATAAAAGTTTTGGAGTGCCAGTAATAGTTTCATTGTGTCCACTATTATCGTCCACTAAATATACTCTAGAATCGCCATTTGCAGGATTACTGGTAGCACTTACAATGTATAGCTTTACCACGCCATTTTCTACTCTTCCCTCTACACCTCGAGGAGAAGGAATACCAGTAACTAGACCATTTGCAATCCAATTCCCATCTACTAAAGAATATTTCCTCACACTTTGTTCTCCAGCTTTAGAGTCCATGTAGTAAATCACTTTATTGCCATCTCCTAAGTCCGTTAAGTAAAAACCATATAAATCTCCAGTTGTAGCTGGCGTTACCGCTGTGTAAGTTTGATTGGTGGTTTTTGGAAGCCCTTCGCCAACTTTGTATACTCTTGTTGATACTAATGCATATAATTGATTCTCGAATATTTTCAAATCTCTAGAACCCTGTATGCCAGTTCCAAGATTTGTTGCTGTAGAGCTACCTGTGGTAGCATAATATGGGCCGTTCCAATTTTCAGCTCCTGATGCGGCAGCTCCAGAAACCCATACATCTGTACCGTCATAAGATGTTGCCGATCGATAGTTCATTCCAGAAAATACATTAGTTAAAGCGGTAGTACTATTAATATTTCTGTTGTAATCTACAAGTGCAACCACTCTATTTATAGTAGCTGACGGTTGATTCCATACATTTGTGCCAGGTACAGCATTGTAACCAGGAACCACCAAATAACGCCCGTCGGCCGAACGTGTCATGTAGCTTTCGGCAGCGCTCCATCCAACTGTTGTTATTGGTTTGTTGGCTCCATTTGCCGCTGTTGGAAGCGGTACAGACTGGACTAGTATAGGATTGTCTGGGTCTGAGAAATTATATTCATCAAGGAAAATTTGCATAGCTTGATTCCCATTTTGTGTAGCTGTGTTTGGAGCCGCTGCACCGCTGTTGCCAACGTTGTGGCGATAAAGTACTAAATTGCCAGGTGTAAAAGGTTGCTGGGCAATCGTGAAATTTGCCACAGTTAAAAACAACGTTAATAAGTAAAGTTTTTTCATGTTATCTAATTTTGATTTTTAATTCTGGTTACTTTGAAGAGAAGCTTAATTCTGCGATGACAGGGAAGTGATCTGATGGATATTTGTTTTCGAATAGATCTGTTCTTATTGCCCAACTATTTACTTTAATGGGCTTTTCGGTGGTTAAGAAAATATGGTCTATTCTGTTGTTGTCAGAAGTGTTTACGTTGTAACTATTATAGGTTCCTCTCAACGCATTAGTTTTGTTAGTGGTCAAATTGTAGCTGTCTTTAACATCAGTACCTGCAACCATTAGGCTGTAGTAAGATTGATTTTGGTTAGCGTTAAAATCGCCAGTGATAATTGCGGGATAACCTTTGGCCATTTCGGGGATGGTTGCTAACAGCTGCTTTACGCCATTCGTTCTGGCCAGCACGCCAACATGATCTAAATGGGTATTGAAAAAATAGAACTCTTTGTTGGCGGTTTTATCTTTTGCAAAAGCCCAAGTACAAATGCGCCATGAATGGGCGTCCCATCCAATTCCAGCTACATCAGGTGTTTCAGAAAGCCAGAAAGTTCCCCATTTTAAAATTTCTATTCTGTTCTTATTATAAAAGATAGTTACAGAAAGCTGTCTTTGCGTATTATTGGTGCCTCTCACATCTGTACCCACGTAATTGTAGGCAGGTAAAAGAGTAAGCAAATCATTCAACTGATTTAGATAAGGTTCTTGTACGCCAACAATATCAAGACTGTACTTCTCAAACATTTGTTTAACCAAATTTTTTCTGGTTATCCATGTATTATCCGTGTTCGATGTATTATCGTACTCAATATTGTAAGAAGCAACCTTGATTGGGCTTGTCCATTCTTGGTCACTACCACCGCCAGTATTTGTAGGCGGAGTGATAGGTTTACTGTCGTCTAAGTCAGATTTTTTACCGCATGAGAATAGCGATAGAACCATTATAAAAATTAATGTTCTTTTCATTAGCTGGAGATTAAAATCGAGATATTTAGGCCTACCAAGAATATTGATAGGCCTTTATTTTATTTCTGTTCTAGCGTTACTTTGAGTAGGTTGACACGATTTCCTCTAAATAATTGTGTGGTTACACCCGGTGGCTGCGGCGACCTATTGATGATTTTAACCAAGACTTTTTCACTTGCCGCAATGTTTGGAGAAAAATCTGCAGTTTCAATTTGGCTCTTGCCCGTATCCTTTGTACCGAGACTAGTCCAAGTAGTGCCATTGTTTGTAGAAATTTGTACTTCTACTCTAAAAACCGGACCAATATCCAATGGATCGTTATGAGACACAAATTCAACCCTAATGCGTTTAAGTCCGTTAATGTCAAATCTGCTTTGAATAAAACCTGGTCCTGGTATTGCTGCATCTCGGTTGTTGATGCCTACCATTCTTGGCGACATTGGGCGCCAGTCTTTTGGCTCTAAGCCATATACCAACACTTGATCAAATATCCATACACCACTTGGAGCTGTTACATTTCCTAGCGGATATTGACCTTTTACAGAAGCAGTTTCAAAAGTCTCTACAATAAAATCTGGATCTTTATTTGGCGCAGTGCCACCATAAATTACATCATCTTGTTTTCTGATCAGGAATTGAGGTTCTCCATTTTTAGTGATAAAATATCCGGTTACTGATGCAGTTCCCTCGGTAAGGTTAATGCCACTTGCATTTACTACATTGAGGTTAATCCTTCCAGAATTGTCTCTTAAACGATATACTTTTTCGTTGGTAAATGAATCATATAACAACACTTGTAGATTGTTAAGCTGTACCAATGTTTGGTTGGTATTATCGGTGATCATGTTGTTTACGGTAACTATTTTTGCAGGGTATTGATAAGTTCCTGCATTTTGAATATTGGCTGACGTTACCCCCGTGATGGTAAATCTGCCATTAACTAATGCCGTTTGCTTACCGCCAACATTGATGATTAGCGCTGCTCCAAGCGGATAGCTTGCTGTAGTTACGCCACTGATGAATATACCTCCACTAGCATCTTGCACTGTAATACCACCACCAGTTTCGCTAATACTTGAAGAGATATTTACTACTTTAATTTCTGTTCCGGCTGGAATTGTTGCTCCAGCACCTTGGGCTATTATTCCATTAATTGCTCTAGTAAGCGTAATATCTCCAGAACCTGCACAACGTACGGCTGTTAAACCATCAGCATCAGTTTTGTGAATTAACCGTAACTCTTTTCTGCCGTTGTTCATAGAAAATACTCCTGTTAAATCACCTCGACCTGCCAATATGTTTACGGTAGCTAAATCTGCATTTTTGTTAGTGATTAAAGTGATTTCGCTTCCGGAACAATCTTGTAGTATAACTTCTTTTTCAAGCTCATTTCCTGATGGACCATAAGTGCCATTCAAGTATTCGCTGGTTACTTCTACATCTTTAACTTTTACCAACATTTGTTGGTGAGCAACATCTAATTGAGCTACTGAAAACTCTTGCGTAGTTACTTTTTGGTTTTTTGCGCCAAGTCCGATGTGGGTTTCTACATCTTTGCTATTTAGCGCTCTAAGCGTATTGCCTTCGGCGATGCCCATTGTCCAAAAAGAACCTTCTTTTTTAATGGATAAGCCTTTAGCTCTAATAAAAACTAGGCTTCCTTCTTTGAAATTGGTTAAAGCAGTTTCTTCAATTTTTAAAGCTAAACCTGATTGATCATCTTGTAGCCAAACCATGTTAGGCGCATTTTGTGAGGAACCAGCCGCATTGATAAAACCCCATACTACCGATTCGGTAGTAATGTTACTTCCTGATTCTATCAATTTGGCAATACTGGTATTTACAGAAAATCCTGGAATTGATTCGATTTGCGTTTCCTTTTCGTCCTTTTTACAAGAAACAAATAGCAACGTAGTTAGCACAAAGCTAAAGAGCAATTTGATACCAAGCGTAAGAATTGTTTTCATATCAATTAATGATTAATTATTTGTTACACTCTATTTCTACGAGAGTGATGTTAATTCTGTTGAGTTTATTGAGTTTTGGAGCTGAAGCATTTTTGATTTTTACTCGCAGTTCTTCATCTTTTTTGGAATTCACTTTAAACTGGGCGAAGGTTTCTTGGCTCTTGTCGTATTTTCCTCTAGCGGTTCCTATACTTTCCCAAGTTTGTCCTTTGTCTTTCGATAGGAGTACTTCGATCTGAAAATATCCTGGATCAGTCTTGTAGCCAATAAACCCAACTTTAATGTGTTTGATATCTTTGATTTCAAAATTGGTGCTAATGCTTCCGGCTTCGTCATCAATGGTTGGAGCAGATAGAACTCTAGGTGCCATTGGGCGATAATCAGTAGGCTCTTTGTCCCAAACTAAGGCTTCATTAAATGTCCAAGTGCCGTTAGTGGTTGTTACTTCCCCCGAAGGATATCTGCCTTTTTTCGAAGCGTTTTCAAAAGTCTCTGTGATCTTTTTTGTTTGACTAAATAGATTACTGCTAATGAGCAATAATGCCGTTAAACAAAAGAATTTGACTATAGATAATTTCATCTTGCTGTTTTTTAGTCTGAGTAGGTAAATTGAACTTCTGTGATGTTGATTCTATTTAAGCGATTTTGCTTAGGAGCTGAGGCATTAACTATTTTTACCCTATATGCTTCGTTTTTTTTGTTGCTGATTTTGAACGTTGCGAAGGTTTCTTCCTCTTTGGTTGGGTCGCCTCTTCTAATGCCTAATGTTGCCCAGCTTTTACCTTGGTCTTTGGAGACGAAGACTTCTACAGCAAAAAATCCCTCATCAGCTTTAAATCCAATAAAACCAACTTTTATGGCAGTTAATCCTTTAATATCAAACTGGGTGGCTAAAAAACCATTTTCTGAATTTGCTGCTCTTGGCCCTAAAACTCTTGGCGATTTTGGCCTAATGTCTAACTTCTCATTCGGTGTAAGTAAAGCACTGTCAAAAATCCAATCTCCAGATAAAGTATATACCTCGGCTGAAGGATACGTTGGTTTATTTTGTGCATCTAGAAAGGTTTCTAATATTATTTTCTCTTTTGTTTGTTGAGCTTGTACGCTAATCGAAATCAGCATAAAGCAACAAATAAGAAGGTATTTAAATTGATTTTTCATCGCTCGTTATCTTTCTAGGGTTAATAAAACTGGATAATGATCGGATAGTAAATGTGTAGTGCTATCATAAATTACGTCGCATGATTTGATACGATCTTTTAGAATATCGCTCAGCCAGATATAATCTATCCTGAAGTTGTTTTTATTGCCAACTGCCGAGTGCAAACGGGTAGGACAGGTAAAGCCATATTTCATGTTTGCCTCCCAATAACTATCTACAAAACCAGAATTTTGCATTTTCCCGATCACGCTGTAATCATAAGCACCGTTGTTCGCATTTTTACTTTTGCTTTTTACCAAAGCATCCAGCCTTTCCTTGGTGTCGTACATGGCCTTATCAACAGGAGACATAGAATTGAAATCGCCCATTACAATTACTTTATCTTCCGTATTAGGTTTGATGTTTTGCATAATTGTATGAATTTCTTCCAACCGCTTTTCCCATTCGAAAGGGTTGAGGTGTAGCACCACTACTTGATAATCGAGTATTTCGGCTATTAAGGTTCCTCTTTTTAAATCGCTAGTTAGCTTCTTTACATTTGAAATTGGATACTTCGAAGACAATGCAATTGGACAACAATTTCCGGTGGCTAGCAAAATGCTGTATTCGTGGCCGTAGCTTTTCGCAAAAGCAGCAAAAGTCTCTTCGGTATAGTTACTCATTTCTTGGAAACCGATAATGTCTGGTAGGTCTTTCGCGATCCAGGTTTTAAACTTCTGCTTGTAACTGTCACTTCCGTTAAAACCCAGTAGTACATTATAGGTCATCACCTTTAGTGTTTTTGGATCTTGAGCAGATGTGATCCCATTGAAAATACTGAATAGAAAGATTAAACCCAGCAAAAGATGTTTTGAAGTGCTATTTTTCATGATATATTTTAATAGCCCTTATTTTGTGTTAAGGCTGGGTTTTTAACAATTTCTAATGATGGAATAGGGTAGTAAAGCTGGAATGGTTTTACGTTTTCTGCTGCTGCGGCATAATCGGTAGCTACCGATTTGATACTTTCGTAGAAGATGCCCCATCTTACGATATCCCATTTCCTAGAATAATCACCTGCCAATTCTCTTCCACGTTCTTTTCTTAGCTCTTCTCTCATCGTAACTTGGTTGGTTAGCGATATCCCACCGATGTTAGCTCTGTTTCGTACCAGATCTAGGTAATACTTCGCATCGCCAAGCTCCTCTAATTCTATCAGCGCTTCGGCCATGATTAGCAACACATCGGCGTAGCGCATAAACATTTGGTTACGACCACTTGCGATATTGTTGGCTTCTAGGTCCCAAAATCTTGGTCCCATCCAATAACGTCCATTGTTTTTAAAACGATTAAACTCTTTGCCATTGTAGCCAGATGCTAAAAGGTGCACTTTTCTTTTATCGGTAGCAGAATAGTAAGATTCTAGTCGGCGTGTTGGCCTAACGGCACCGTATGGTGTTGCAGAACTAGCACCTAAATCGACACCATCGTAAACGCTCCCATTTTTACCTGTCGGCATACACCAATTGTAAATTTGATGCGCTCTTTGCAGACCAATTACTGAGTAGCTATATTGGATTTCGAAGATAGATTCGCTGTTGTTTTCTACTTTGTAAATATCTCCAAAATCGCCAACAAGGCTATATACATTAAGGTTAATTACCTGTTCTGCTGCCCACCTTGCTTTTTCCCAGTTAGCATTGGTAAGTGCCAATTTGGCGATTAGCCCATAGGCGAAACCTTGGTTAACTCGGCCTGTATTCGCACCATCAGCTTTTGTTAATAAGTTGGGTGCGTAAAGTTCCAAATCTTTGATTAATTCGCTTCTAATGAAATCCGCATCGCTTTTTGGTAATTTGATGATATTATCTACTTCGTTTTCAGAAATTAAACCTCCTGTCCAATAAGGTACATCGCTAAAAGTGTTTGTTAAAATGTAGTAATAGAAGCTTCTTAAGGTTACTGCTTCTGCAATAAGTTTGGTTTGGGTAGCAGCAGTGAGTTTAGAATTTTTAATGCCCGCTATGGTATTGTTGGCGTACATAATGCCGCGGTAAGCAAATTTCCAAACTTCTTGGCCAACGCCTGGAGCTGCGGGAGAATAGCCAAAATTTCCGTTCACATTTCTATCGGTTACCATTACCATTAAATCGGTACTTCCCTCTACTGTAAAAAAGAAATTTGGGTCTGAAAAAATATCGTATAACGTAGTGTAAACGCCATTTACTGCCGCTTTTGCTTCTGCTTCTGAAGTGTAGAAATTAGCAGGAGATGCTGCATTTTTTATGTCTTCTTCCAAGAATTTTGTGCAGCTGGTTATTCCTAAAAGGATTAGACCTAGGGCTATCTTTAGTATATTTTGCTTTATCATCATTTATGATTTAAAGTATCTTGATATCAATTAGAACTTAGTAGATATGCTAAAAGCGATTGTTCTGTTTTTTGGATAAACTCCGTCGTCTTTTCTTCTAACGGTTGATGAGGCATCGCCACTAACATCAGGATCGTAGCCGTTATATTTTGTCCATACCCATAAATTGGTGCCAGTTACATAAACACTTAAGTTTTGCATGCCTTTAATTGGCAAGTTTTTCTGAGTGAACGTATAACCCAAACGCATAGAACCTAGACGCAGGTAAGAAGCATCGTGAATAAATCGGTCTGTAGCTACAAAATCTTGAGAATTTACACGGGGAATATCTGATGTTGGGTTATTTACCGGATGCCAACGGTTAACCATATAGGCAAATTGATTAGGGCCAATGTAGCCCGTGCCTTGTTTAAACTCTAAAGGGTTGTACATTTTTGCTCCCCAAGAATATTGGAAGAATACATCTAATTCGAAACCCTTGTAAGTAAAGTTGTTGCCAAAACCTCCGTGAAATTTTGGTTCTGTTTGCCCTAAATAAACTTCATCGGCTTCGCTTAAAACACCATCGCCATTAGCATCTACATATCTCTGTCTGCCAGGTTGATAAAAAGCAGGGATAGAAACATATTTCCCTTGAAGATCATTAACTTCTTGTTGTGATTTCCAAGTGCCGGCATATTGTACACCGTATAAACCAGATACCGGTTTGCCAACTTCGTAGCCGTACATGTAGTATTGCGGCGCAGCGTAATTAGTTTCGGTAGTTACCCTAACCAATGGGCCCAAGTCTAAAACTTGGTTTCGGTTGGTGCCAAAGGTTAAGGTGCTATTCCATTTAAAGCCTGATAATGCTTGTATATTGGTGGTGTTTAATAATACCTCTAAACCTTTGTTTTCGGTTTTGCCTAAATTCACCAACCTTGATTCGAAACCAGATTGTTGCGGTAACTGAACGGTAAGTAGTAAATCTCTGGTGATGGTTCGGTAAGCATCAACGGTTAGTGAAACTCTTTCGTTAACTAATTTCAGATCCAAGCCAAGGTTCCATTGACTCGAGGTTTCCCAACTTAAGTTATCATTTGGGATGTTTGAGGTGTAGTAGCTTACCGGTGCTGTTCCGTTAAATAAATAACCATTATTGCTGGCGGTAAGTCTTGCTATGGAACCATAGGCTGGTATCGCTTGGTTGCCAGATGTTCCGAAACTTACCCTAAAAGATGCTTCTCCTAAAATGTTCCTCAATGGTTTCATCCACGATTCTTGTAACAAAGCCCATTTAAATGCTCCAGAGGGAAAAAATGCCCATTTGTGGTTGGAAGAAAAATTGGAAGAGCCATCAGATCTGCCCGTTAAGGTCAGGTAATATTTTCTTTTGTAGTCGTAGTTTATTCTTCCTAAAACAGATACCAGTGCAGTTTCTTCTAAATTGGAAGTGATGGTAGTAGACTCAATTCCAGTTGCCTGCATGTTGTTGTCTTCTGTAGCATCTACTAAATAACCTTGCCCTCTTTGCCATTGGTTTACAGCTTTGGTTTTCTGTAGGGTAAAGCCACCCAATAAATTCAGTCGGTGTTTGTCTGTCCAGCTTTTAGCATAGGTAACGGTGTTTTCACTGAGTAACTTTTCATAAGTGTAGGCCTGTTTTACGGCATATCCTCCAGCTTCTAAAAAAGCTCGTCTGGGTAATTGTCCAGGGTCGTAACGGCTATCGTTCCTAAAGTAATTGGTATTACTAAAGGCAGATTTGAATTTAAGATTCTTGATCGGTTCATATTCCAAAAAGGCATTTAGCCATAAATTTTTGCGGTAGGAATCGTGTTTCATCATTTCAACCAACGCTACCGGAGAATTGATTACTCCACCAGAATACCATCCAGGGTTCCAGTCTTCGAAACCACCTTCCACGTCACCTCCATCGTGAACGCCCATTACTGGAGGTAAAGCCAAAGTAGAGTTCCACCAACCAGCGTGAGAACCAATATCCACTTTGTTCATTTCTGTAACCGTGGCCGAATAGTTCAATCTCAATCCGGCTTTAAGTTTTTGGGAAAATGTTTTGTCTAAGTTTAACCTCGTTTGGTATCTTTCAAATCCAGAGGCTTTAATGATTCCTTTTTGGTTAACGTAATTACCAGAAAAATAATAACGTAAACCTGCATTTCCACCAGAAGCAGATAGCGAATGGTTGTTGTAGGGAGCGGTTCTAGTTACTTCTTTGGTCCAATTGGTGCCTTCGCCAAGTGAAGCCGCATCTGGATAAGGAAGGTTTACCGCATTCGGATTGGCCAAAAGTGTATTTTCATTCACCATGGTTGCATATTCAGTGGCATTCATCATATCCAAAAAACGAGGAAGGTAAGCAACGCCAACTTCTGCGTTATAATTAAAAACATCTTTACCTGGCGCCCCTTTTTTTGTAGTGATGATGATGACCCCATTTGCACCTCTCGATCCGTAAATTGCGGTAGAAGAAGCGTCTTTCAATACTTGCAATGATTCTATATCCGAAGGGTTAATGTTGCTCAAATCTCCAGCGTCAATGATACCGTCTACAACGTATAGAGGTTCGTTATTTGCGTTAATGGAGCGCGTTCCCCTAATACGAACTGAAGTTCCTGCACCTGGTTCTCCGCTGGTAGAAATTAAGTCAACACCAGCAATTCTACCTTGTAGCATTTGATCTACTCTGGCAATAGGTGTTTTCTCCAAATCTTTAATGCTTACACTCGCTACTGAACCTGTTAAATCTTTTTTATTTAATTCGCCATAACCCACTACTACCACTTCATTTAAGCCTTGGTTTTGTTCTTGTAAACTAATGTTGATTACGGTGCTTCTAGCGACAGTTCTTTCTTGTGTAGAGAAACCTAGGAAACTAAAAATCAACACACTGTTTTCGCTAGGGACTTTAATTCGATAATAGCCACTGGTATCTGTAGTAGAGCTAAAGTTGGTACCTTTTACTCTGATGCTAACTCCTGGTAATGCAATACTTTTGTCGTCGGTAACTTTTCCACTAATTGAAATGTCCTTAGATTGCGATTTTTCGGATGTGGGTTTTACAGATATAATGATGTTCTTATCTACAATCTTAAAATCTAAGTTGGTACCTTCTAAACATTTTCTAACTGCAGTTTCAATAGAAACATTTGTTACGTTTATGGAGATGGCAGGAACAGTTTTCAGCATATCAGCGTTATAAAAAATATTATAACCACTTTGTCTTCTGATATTTTTGAAAATATTTTCTATCGGAGTATGAGTACTTTTTAAGGAGATTTTTTGGGCATACGCTAAATTTTGTACGCTTAATAAACCTAGAAACAACAAAGTGAGAATTACCTTAATCCGTAACCCAGATTTTGATAAAAAACAGGGATATGTCCTGCAAAAAAGTGCAGTATTTTTTTTATACATTTGATTGGTTTTATAAAAATTGATTGTTTGGATTGATTTTTATCTGCTTAGCTATCATGCTATTAAATCAGAAGCGTTGCACCGCTTCTGATTTTTTTTTTGAAGCATAACAGGGTTATTATGGTGTTACTGTTACCTTCCTCCCTTCAATTTTAAAATGAACGGCCCCTGTTAATTCAATACTATTCAGCATTTTTTCTATGTTTTCAAATCTGGAGATGGTCCCTCCAAAAGTTTTTCCTTTAGTACTGGCTTCATATTCTACTTCAATATCATACCATCTGCCAATTACTTTCATTACGGTGGTAATATCTTCATTGTTGAAATAGAAATAGCCTTTTTTCCATGCCATTACGCCCTCGGTATCTACCTCCCAAACCTTAATTGCGTTTATGTTTTTAGAGGAGATAGCTTGTTTTCCTGGGGTTAATAGTGCTTCGTGATTATCCTTCGCTACTTTTACAGATCCTTCCAAAAGTGTCGTTTTTACGGTAGCATCATCTTGATAAGCACTAACATTAAAATGTGTACCTAATACCTTTACCTCTGTGCCACTAGCTTCTACTATAAAGGGCATGCGGTTATTTTTCGCTACCTCAAAGTAAGCTTCACCAGTAATTTTTACTCGGCGTTCTATGCCATTAAAAGCCACTGGGTAAGTTAAGGTTGACTCTGTATTGAGCCACACCTTTGTTCCGTCTAATAAGGTAATCTGGAATTCGCCTCCTTTAGGTGTGCTAATTGTATTTTGTAAATTACTTACATGAAGCGGCGAATTAAGTCCCTTGTAGATCAACTGTCCATTTTCATGACTGATACTAGAACTGCCCTGCATTGCTAAAGTGCCATTTTCTGCACCTGATAAGATAATTTGAGAGCCATCCGCTAATTTCAATACCGCCTTTTTGCTCTGGTTGGCACTATCTGTAATTGCCGTTTTTCTTTGCACTTTAACAATCGACTGAGGGCTGTTTTCAATCTTAGTGTTTAATAGCAGAAAAGTGCCCAAGCCTAATATTACGATTGCGGCCGCAGCATATTGAATAACTCTTCTGTAAATAAATTTTATTGAAGGTTTTTGTTTTGCAGCTATAAATCGTGGATCTGATAGGATGTTGCTGTAAAGTTTCTCTTTCGACGCAAATTCTGTGACTTTAGTATCAATACTAGCCCAATGAACTTTCAAAGATTGAGTTAAATCTGTTGTGTGTTCATCGTTTTGTATATAGGTAGAAAGTTCCTCTAACTGCTCTTCAGTAATAGAGTTACTAATATGTGCATTAAGAAGAAACGTTAAACGCTCTTTGCTAAAATTTGAGTTGCCTGTTGTCAATTTATATTCGGTTTATATATAGAATACGGACAAGAGGGGTAGGGAGGACTAGTCTAAATCAAATATTTTTTCAAAAAAGATATTTTTAATGAAAACCATAGAAAAGTAGAGCTAGCGTATACAAAATATCGTGATGGTCAAATTGTGATCTAATAGCTTTTAACGCAACAATTAAGTGGTTTTTTACGGTATGTTTAGAAATGTTTAGCTGAGTAGCAATTTCTTCGTAAGATAAGCCCTCAAATCTGCTTAGCCTAAACACAATTTGCTGTTGCTTGGGTAATTTAGAGATGGCTTTTTCAGTAAATCTCATTAAATCAGAGAAAATAATATTCTCCTCTGTTAAATTATTGGCTTCAGTAATTCTGGCAAACAATGTAGCTCTAAGTTTATCTGTACTGATCGCTTTACGAAAAGTATCGATAACCAATCTCTTTGAAATAGTGAATAAATAAGGTTCTAACGGAGATTGCTCATTCAGTTTTTCTCTATTGATCCAGATGTTTACAAAAGCTTCCTGAACAACTTCTTCTGCCTGTTCTTTATTTTTTAGGAAGGAATAAACGAAGCGATAAATTTTTGCCGAATATTTTTCATAAACCACCCTAAATGCCTCTTCATTCCCGCTCTTAAAACGAGATATTAAAGTATGATCAGGCATTTCGTTTGGCAACATAAAAAGTTAATTGTTTGGCTTGATGTAGTTTGAGAGATCAACTTCGCAATTATAGTCATTTTGAATAAATTAATTGTTAAGCGCTGTTAATGAAATCTTAATGTTGCAATTGTTCTGGTTTATCCGAAAAATAGGAACGATTGCGATTTAATACCTCACAAAAACAATTTTCGTGCTTACTGCCAAATTTTTACCTTTGTCAAATTTCTATTTACACATGAGTGATAAAATACTGGTTTTAGGGTCAAATGGTCAGATAGGTACCGAATTGGTAACTGCACTTCGCATTACTTACGGTAGCGATAACGTGGTTGCCTGCGATATTCGTAGACCAGATTACGAGACAAAAAATGCTGGTCCGTTCGAGTTTGTGAACGTATTAGATAAAGATATATTAAAGGCAATCTTCGAAAAATATAAGCCTACACAGGTTTATTTATTGGCAGCATTGCTTTCTGCAACTGGAGAGCAAAATCCTAAGTTAGCTTGGGATTTAAATATGAACGGTTTGCTGAATGTGCTAGACTTAGCATTAGCCTTTAAAACAGCTAAGGTTTATTGGCCAAGTTCTATCGCAGTGTTCGGGCCAAATTCACCAAAAGATCATACACCTCAGTTTTGTACCATGGATCCTAACACAGTTTATGGTATCAGTAAATTGGCAGGCGAACGTTGGTGCGAATATTACCATCAGAAATATGGTTTAGATGTAAGGAGTATCCGTTATCCAGGATTAATTAGCTGGAAAGCTGCGCCAGGTGGTGGAACCACAGATTATGCCATACACATTTTCCACGAAGCATTGAAGAAAGGAAGTTATTCTTCATTTTTATCAGCAGAAACTGAACTGCCGATGATGTACATGGACGATGCCATTAGAGGAACTATTGAATTGATGGATGCACCAGCAGATCAGCTAAGCATTCGTTCTAGCTATAATTTTGGAGGTGTAAGCTTTACCCCAGAAGTATTAGCAGCAGAAATCAGGAAGCACATTCCCAATTTTAAGCTAACTTACGCAGAAAATGATCCAAGACAAGAAATAGCCAATAGCTGGCCAAAATCAATTGATGATAGTTTTGCAAAAAAAGAATGGGGCTGGAAACCAGAGTTTGACATCGCAAAATTGACAACAGATATGTTAACGAATTTAAAGAAATAATAAGGTGTTAGGTACAAGGATTAAGGTGTAAGGTTTCGCTTTCGTCTAAATACTAAGTACTTACTACTAAATACTAATAAAATGGGAAGAGCATTCGAATTTAGAAAAGAAAGAAAATTTAAGCGTTGGTCTAAAATGGCCGTACAGTTTACGCGTATTGGTAAAGATATTGTAATGGCAGTGAAGGAATCTGGTCCAAATCCAGAAACCAACTCTCGTTTACGTACTGCAATGCAAAATGCGAAAGCGGTAAACATGCCAAAGGATAGGGTAGAAGCAGCAATTAAACGTGCTTCTGATAAGTCTATGGCAAATTATGAAGAGATTGTTTATGAAGGTTACGCACCTCACGGTGTCGCAGTTTTAATCGAAACAGCAACCGATAATACTAATCGTACCGTAGCTAACGTACGTAGCTATTTTAACAAAACAGATGGTTCTTTAGGTAAAACTGGTTCATTAGATTTTATTTTCAACCGTAAATCTATTTTTAGATTTGTAGCTAATGATGATTTGGATTTAGAAGAGTTAGAATTCGAATTAATTGATGCTGGTTTAGAAGAACTTTATGTAGAGGCGGATGAAGAAGGAAATGCTGTTGGTGTTGCGCAGGGTGCATTCGAAAATTTCGGTTCTTTGCAAAAAGCTTTGGAAGAAAAAGGTTTGGAGTTGAAGAGTTCGAAACTAGAGCGTATCGCTTTATCTCACCATGAGGTAACAGAAGAGCAAGCTGCGGATGTATTGAAGTTAATTGATAAACTAGAAGAGGACGATGACGTTCAAGCGGTTTATCATAACATGGCTGAGTAGTCTCTCTAAAAACTTCTTACAGTCTAAAATATTTTACACCTCGTAGGTCTTTAAAATCTACGAGGTGTTTTCGTAAATGAGGATAGGTGCGTTTAAGAAGTTTTATTCTTTCACTGATAGATACGTTTCCACTTCGGCATTGTCCCCATCATAATATTTCTTTCCATGGATAGTGAAATCAGCTTTATAAGAGCGTTCTAGGTTCAAATCTTTATCTCCCCATATTTCCAACCAAGTGTTAAAGACAGCTTCAGGCATTTTTCCTCTCGAAATAAATTTCTTGTAGGTAGTAGTTTCGATAGTAATGCCTACAAAACCATTCGGAATATTTTCTAATGAGCTTACTGCCGATCCTATAATAGTTGTATAAGGTTTGGTGAAATCTGTTTCGTAATCTGTGTAAACAGCATAAATGTCTTCATTTAGTTTGTTAGGGATTTGTTTTTGAATTTCTTCGCCCCAAAATTTACTCCACAATGCTTCGATGTCTTTGGCAGATTGGCCATTTTCATTTGTTGTTCTTGTAGAGATGCCGATGACGTAAAATTTTTGAATGATTTGATTGCTCATGTTCTTTTTATGATTGAATATGGTGCAAACTTAAAACCTCCTAGTGACAACCCTATGGCAGTGCGGTTTTTTGGGAAAAGAGAATAATTTAAAACTAAGAACTGTTTGAATTTTTACAAACAAAAATGCTTAGTCGGGTGGGGACACCCGACTATAGACTACGGTTAGAGTTTGGTGATGACACCAAACTCAGCTTGTAAAATATCAGTATCATTTGAAACAGTTTTTTATTAAACGCCAAACTGTTTCAAGTGATGACCTAGGTGCTTGTAGAACATGTTGTTCCATCGGTTAGCACTTAGTGGCCCAAATAGAATTATACCTCGTAGGTTTTTAAAACCTACGAGGTATTTTGTTTATAGCTTTGCTAAATATTTTATATTTTTAAGATATGATAGAGACTGTAATTTTAGAAAATGGGTGTTTTTATCACATTTATAATCGTGGTAACAATAAAGAGAATATTTTCTTCGAAGAAGAGAATTACACTTATTTCCTAATACTATTAAAAAAATATATTGTTCCCGTCGCTGAAATTTATGCGTATTGCCTACTTAAAAACCATTTTCATTTACTAATTCGTATAAAGGATGAACCTAAATCATCTCCAAAGCAGCATTTTTCTAATTTATTCAATGCTTATACCAAATCTGTAAATAAAAAGTATAATAGAACAGGAAAATTATTTTCAGAGAGATTTAAAAGGAAGAAAGTGGTTGAAGACAGTTACTTCTCAGAAATAGTTTTTTATATACATACTAATCCACAGAAACATAACATAGCCACTGATTTTAGAAAATATAAATATTCTTCTTATCAAACTATTCTATCAGATAAATACACAGATTTAAAACGGAAGGAGCTTATAGGTTGGTTTGGAAGTAAGGAGATGTTCGAAAAATATCATAATGATAGATATTTAAATATTCTTAACAACTTCAATCTTGATTATCTTGAGCTGTAGGAGGAGACCTCGTAGGTTTTTAAAACCTACGAGGTCTATTAGTTATACTCCAAACTGTTTCAAGTGATGATCTAGGTGCTTGTAAAACATATTGTTCCATTCATTATCACTCAATGGCCCAAACGAGTGCGACATTTTGCCATCGAATATATAAGCGCCTAGTACTTGGGTTTCTCTAATGTAATCTACCAAACGATTCTTTTCCGCTTCAAAATCTTTCTCATCACTAATTAAAAATGCAGGTGCCGTTTTGGATTTTTTTGAATAAGGCTTGTCGCTAACTACAGCCTTCTTTATAAGATTTTTGAGAATAAATCCCATAAAGAAATTAGGCTTTGGATGTTTATCTGTGTATACCATTTCATAGGCAACACAGCAATGCGCAAACATTTGAGCTGCATTCATTTTGCCCCATAAAGGCTGGGACATTGGTGTTAGTTTTTCTATTCGTTCTACAACCTCTTCGGCTACTTGTTTGGTAAAGATATTGGGAAGATCCATGGTTTGTTTTTTATGCGACAGTAAATGGATGGTTATGCCCTTACATTAAAGATTGAAACATCAATATTACTTCACCGCTACCTGCTGCGGAACTTTCACATAATATCCAGTACCATCATAAGGACGTTTGCGTGGATTTGTGGTGCATTCTACTGAACAACAGCCCTGCAATTCTTCGCCGCAAGCATCACATTGAGTGAAATGCTCATTACATTCTGGGTTGGCACAGTTAATCATTTTAGGTGTTGTAGTACCACAGTTCAAACATTTACTCGCAATGCTCGGATTTACAGAGTTCACATCAACCGCTATTCTGTTGTCGAACACGTAGCATTTGCCTTCGAAATCTTTACCGCCAGCTTCTTTGCCATACTTAATGATGCCACCATGTAATTGGTAAACATCATTAAAACCATGGTGCAGCAATAGGGCAGAAGCTTTCTCGCATTTGATGCCACCGGTACAATAAGTCAGTACTTTTTTGTCTTTGTATTGCGCTAGGGCTTCAATTTGCTCGGGAAAATCCCTGAAGTTCTCAATATCTAATGTGATGGCATTTTTAAATTTACCAAGATTATGCTCATAATTAGATCTAACATCCAATACAATTACATCTTCTTGGTCTAGCATTTCGCTAAACTCTTTGGGCTCTAAATGCTTGCCAGTTTGTTTATTTGGGTCAATTATACTTGTATCGCGTAAGCCAGAGTGTACAATTTCGGCTTTGTAGCGGCAGTGCATTTTGATGAATGAAGGTTCTTCAACTTCATCAATTTTGAACTCTGTTTTTGCAAAACGCTCATCAGCATGGATATGTTCCATGTAAGCTTTGCAGGCTTCAATGGTTCCAGATACGGTGCCATTTAAACCCTCGTCGGCTACGATAATACGGCCAACTAAACCTAAAGATTTGCAAAATTTTAAATGATCAGCAGCAAATTGTTCTGCATCTGCTATTGGAGAATAGCAATAATAAAGTAGGGTGTTGTATGTCATAATTCATTGATACCGTTGCAAACGGCGTTTAATGTTGCAAAGATAACGCTAATTTGTTTTCTGACAAGATGATTTTCGTCATTATTAACCACATAGAAACATAGGTTAAATATGGTTAGTTATGTTTTTAAATTAAAGAGCGATGGCTATTCTATGTTTCTATGTGGTTCAAACGCTATCACAAATTAAACCCATAAGAAAACTTAAATCCTTTTTTGATCAGAATATCAGTATCATAAGCATAGCCATAGTGAACCCTAAAATTCAATCGTTTTACACCAAAATAAAACTCATTGTAGTTTCTTTTCTCTGGAGATGACAGGTACGCATAACCAATAATTTCTTCGAGCTTTAGTTTTCTAAGCAATGGAATTTTACTGACGAAGAAAGAACCAAAGTTATGTTGAAAATGCGCTTCAAAATATTGTTTAGTAGTATTGAAAATATAGAAATCTAAGAACTGAAAGTTTCGTTCATCAGAATCGAAAACAATAGATTGGTTTGCTCTAAAGTGTTTCCAATCTGGATAGTTTAAGCTTTTTGTAGTAAGAAATTTCCCAGCACCGAGTAATATTGAAGACTTACCCAACATGCCAAAATGTAGTTTCTTTTGATAAATTTCCATTGAGATGAAATCATAATCTACCGAGGAACCAAATACACCTTTAAGCCCCCTTTTATAGTTAAGTTCGATACGAGGGTAATCACTTTCTATATAAAATCTCCCATCCGGACGGGTAATGTATTTTTGTGCAACTGTGTAAGCAAGCATGCCACTCACTACTAACGCCTTGTGTTTTGGGAATAATAGGCTATTCTCGTCTGTTGGCTCAAATGGATTGTTGGAAGTGAAGTCTGTTTCTTTTCTAAAATTGGTGAAATTGCTATTGGTCAATGCATTTCTGCGGGCATAATCTGCGCTAATTTTAACTTCGAAACTTGGCGCAAACTCTCGTGAGGCTTCTATGTTAAAAAACCTCCGCTCATAAAATTTGGCAACATTCTTTCCAAAAACTAACGTATTAATCGTATTCTGCAATAGATTGGTTTGCTGATTTGAATTTAAGTTTGCTACTTCAGAACCGAAACCAACTGCAATAGATCCATTTCTGGAAGCATCAAAAAGGTACCTTGATTTGATGTTTGCATTGAAGCGCTCATTCGCAAAGCCATATCGAACTTCTGGTTTGATGGTATAATATCTGCCATCCTCAAAACCTTGACGCCAGTTTACTGCATATTTAAGTGCCAACCCTTCTACGGTATTGAAAAACACACTTGTAGCAACTGGATCGTAGGTTACGCTTTTTCTGTTGTAGCTTCGATAATGAACATAAGGCGTAACCAAGATTTGGGCAAGGTTAAATCGGTTTTTCACCTGATCTACAGAATCAAGATATTTTTGTGAAGACTTAAGTGCCGTAACACTGTCTTTTCTTTTGTAATTATCACGCTCTTCTATGGTCAATGGTACAGATCGGTTTTTCTCCCAATAAAATGGATCTTTTTTATTGGAAGACCTTTCGATTTTTAAAATCTCGTTGCTAAAAAAGCTCTTGTTGAAGGTCGGTTTTACATTGTAGTTTTTATAAACACCCATTACGTAGCCAGAAAACTTAAACCCGAACAATTTACCCGCAATACTGAATTGTATAGATTGAGGTACATAAACATCACCTACCTCAATCAACTTTTGTTGAACAGTTAGCGTATCAATCAATTCGATGCCATTTTCTTTGGTAATAAAGAGGTTTACTGCACTTATTCTCCAGCTATCGTTAACGATATAAATTATGCCAGAAAAAGCAGGTAAATTTTTACGTTTAGGAATTACCTGTATTTTGCTGATGGTTTTTCCATCTTCCTCGCTAGTGCCTAAAAATTTATATTTGTAATAGCTAAAAGCATTGTCTGCCACAGGCGATACAAAGCCTCTTACGCAAAGCTTGTCCTCAAATAAAACATTGTTGTAGAAGTTTACACTGAGATCTGAAGCTTTGTTGAAACTGAAACCATTGTCGTCTCCAGCAATTTTTGAGGAAATCATCACCTCTCTTATTTTGTCTCGCTGCTTAAAATCTAACTTAGATTCCGTTTCTGAAAGATAAATTACACCTTGTCTATTACTATCTAACTCTAAAATAGCTGCTACATCTCTACCAAAAAACTTCTTTGGTGCATTCAATAGCTTTTGCATGGCTTTAGTATAAACTTCGCAAGAAAACGCTTCTATTTCATTTAAATAAGTTTTCCGTTTCTCTATTACTTTTTTAATGATATTATCGGCCCTGTTAATGTTGGAAGATTTAATGATAACGTCGTTTAGCGTGAAGATTTTTGGAGCAAGTACAATATCCAAAGTCGTATTTTCCTTCATGGTTACGATGACTTTTCTGTCATCATAGCCAACTGCCGTAAACAGCAACTCTATTCTTCCGGCAGGCAAACTTAGTTTATACTGACCGTCTACATTAGAAGAAGTGCCTTGGGTGGTGGTATTTACGTAAACAGAAACAAAGGGCACAATACTACCTTTTACTTCCGTTACCTTGCCAGTAAGTGTAAACTGCTGTGCAGATATTCCCGATACTTTTACGCAAAGGAATACCAATAAACAACATCGAAAGTAGAAGGTCATTAAACGATTGGACTTTTTAAGTTAGGTTAATAACGTTAAAGTAGCGAAAAGCTTTTGTTAAGCCTACATTATTCTACTATTTAACAATTAGAAATTATAAGCGACTCTAATGCCTTGGTTAACTTTTTTACCATTGTCAAATGCGAAACCATAACTGATGCCAAACACTAAGCGCTGTATACCAAAGTAATACTCGGTATAGTTTTTCTTTTGCGGCTGACTTAAGTAACTGAAACCAATGACTTCTTCTAATTTTAATTTTCTTAAAACAGGGATTTTATTTAAAATAAAACCTGAAAAATTGTGTTCTAAATGCGCTTCGAAATAATGTTCGTTGGTACTGTATTGGTAAAAGTCTAAAAATCTAAATTTTCTAAGGTTGGGAGGGAAGAACATGGCGTTGTTACCTCTGAAATGTTTAAATTCTGGATAAAAAAGTTTATTGTTGTTCAAGAACTTTCCAGCGCCAACCACAAAAGACGTGTAGCCGAATAAGCCTAAGCCAATCCTTTCCTGAAAAGCTTCAAAAGTAATTAAATCATAGTCTGTTTCGCCGCCTAAAAGTCCATCGAATCCTTTTTTATACCTTAAACTTAAGCGAGGATATTTTGATTCAGTATAGATTTTCGCATCTGGTCTGGTCATGTATTTTTGGCCAATGGTATAAGTTAAGCTGGCGGTAATTGAAGTAGATTGATAGGTCGGGAAAGCTGGAGTATCGTCAGTTGGGTTCAATGGATTGTTAGATGTGAACGCCCTGTCATCGTAATCCCTGAATTTGTAAAGCGTAGTATTCGTGAGCGCATGGTTTTTTGTGTAATCTAAAGATACGTAAGCTTGTAGGCCTGTAGCCAATTCTCGTTGTGTATTGATGCTCACAAAATCCTTTTTGTAAAATTTAGGGAAGTTTCTTTCGAACAACAAAGTATTGATAGAGTTAGACAACAAATTCATAGTGCCGTAATTATTTAAATCGGCTATTTCATTTCCAAAACTTACACCTACACCAGCTCTTTTCGTGGCATCGTAATAATAATAACTGCTCAGTTTTGCAGTGAAAATTTCATTTTTAAAACCATATCTCGCCTCCGGACGAATGGTTACATATCTATTATCTTCATATCTTTTTCTATAGGTAAAGCCATATTTTACGGCAAAACCTTCTACTGTGTTGTAAAAAGCAGATTGAATTAAGGGGTCGAAAGTATAACTGCGTTTGTGGTATCTATCGTTAATAGAATAACTGGTCACAATCATTTTGCCCAACGTAAAGTTGTTATTGGCTTTTTCAAGCGAATCTAGGTAAGGTTTACTCTGCATTCGCAGGGCGATGCTATCTTTTTTAATGTAATCTTTACGTTCTTCATCTGTTAAGGGAATTGGTCGGTTATTTGCCCAATAAGCAGAATCTTTTTTATTTACCGCTTTAGTAATCTTCAATATTTCTGGAGTGAAATAACCTTTTTCAAACTTAGGGTTGATATTATAATTACTGTAAAAACTAATAAAATAACCTTCAAATTTAAATCCAAACACATTGCCATTAAATTGGAATTTTAGATTTCCGGGCATGTAGTATTTATCAATCTTAATAAAATGCTGAGCAATGTTTAAGGTGTCGATTAGATTAACGCCAGCATCTTTGGTTAAAATTACATCGGTACCCATTAAGCGCCAAGTGTTCTCGGCAATGTAAATCACTCCTCTAAATACAGGATCATTTTTTCTTCTAGGGATAACCTCAATTTTATTCACCGTTAAGCCATTTTCCTCCGATTTTCCAAGCAACTTATATTTATAGTAAAACATGGCATTATCCGCAATTGGCGAAACAAAACTTCTAGCGCTTAATCCAGTATTTGCTAACAGTAAATTTTCATAGAAATTGATACGCATATCAGAAGCCTTATTAAAACTAAAGGCATTGTTTCTTCCAGATATTTTAGAAGAAATCATTTCCTCCTTAATTCGGTCTGGCTTCATGTAAGAAAACTTCGATTGCGATTCTGATAAGTATAAAATCCCGTTTCTGTTGGTGTCTAGGTTAAGTGTTTTTTGAATATCTCTGCCAAAGAATTTTTTCGGAGCGCCAACTAATTTCTGCATCCCCTTAATGTAAACATCACTATTGTAGGCAAATATCTCCTCTAAATATGCTTTCCTGTTTTTAATAGCATTTCTTACAATTTTATAGGCAGGGTCTTCTCCATTAGCTTTAATGACCACACTATTTAAAGTATACTGCTCTGTTTGCAGGGTCTTATTAACGGTGATGTTGTCAAAAACATCCACGGTATGGGTCGCAGATTTAAAACCAACAACGGTAAAAGTTAATGAAACTACGCCTCTGTCTACTTTAATGCTGTACATACCATCTACGTTTGCAGATACACCTTTCGTTGTTCCCTTAATAAAAACAGAAACAAAAGGTATCGGCTGGCCGTCGGTATCTGTAATTTTTCCTTTAACCTCAAATTGTTGACAAAAGCTGTTGAATGAGAAAGTGAAAAGGCTAATGAGCGTTAAGAGTAATTTAGTGGCTTTCATAGTGTTGTCATTATAACTCGAAGACGATACTTTCATCGTTAAGGTTGCAAACAACCAAAGTAGTATATTTGTTCCAAATTCTAGAAAATAAGATTATGTATAAAACCTTACAACCCGTTTTGCAAAAGGAACTTGCTGAAATTGAGCAAGCAGGGCTATATAAACGCGAAAGAATTATTACTACCCCACAAGGAGCAGATATCAAAGTAAGCACTGGCGATGAAGTTGTTAATTTCTGCGCTAACAACTATTTAGGTTTGTCATCGCACCCAAAAGTAATTGAAGCTGCGAAAGAGGCAATCGATAAATATGGTTACGGTATGTCTTCAGTTCGTTTTATCTGCGGTACGCAAAACATTCACAAAGAATTAGAAGCAAAAATCTCTGAGTTTTTAGGTACAGAAGATACTATTTTATATGCCGCTGCTTTTGATGCCAACGGTGGTGTTTTCGAACCTTTGTTAGGTGCAGAAGATGCTATTATTTCTGATGAATTAAACCACGCATCTATTATTGATGGCGTTCGTTTGTGTAAGGCACAACGTTTCCGTTATAAAAACTGCGATATGGAAGATTTGGAGAAGCAATTAATTGCAGCTAAAGATTGCCGCCACAGAATGATTGTAACCGATGGTGCTTTTTCTATGGATGGTTCTGTTGCTCCTTTAGATAAAATTTGTGATTTAGCAGATAAGTACGAAGCTTTGGTGATGATTGACGAATCTCACTGCTCTGGCTTTATTGGAAAAACGGGTAGAGGTACACACGAACACTTTAATGTAATGAAC